>ERZ1673701.98-NODE-98-length-113675-cov-10.667206_pt1 | contig 113675 bp, 91 predicted proteins | sample MGYA00580231_ERZ1673701 | MGnify/ENA primary metagenome ERZ1673701 (study PRJEB41218, sample SAMN15661798) | gut metagenome | host: Homo sapiens | place: Canada: London | collected 2015-08-20/2019-03-30 | study: EMG produced TPA metagenomics assembly of...
ACCGGAGATTTATATGAACTTCTTTTTTTTCTTCATGTGATGTTGCACTTGATAGCATAATTCACCCGATTTTAAAAGCGACCGCGCTTCAAGCGCGGTCGCTTTCTTTGCTTTTTCGGACAAACCTGCCGCAGTCTTCAATCGAAGCGGACAAGTATGTCGTAAATAAACTGATAGCATTCGGTCAGCTTTATTCTTTCCTCCTCGGTGGCATGCTTTTCAAGCTGCTCCTCGAGATTGCCGTGCAGCATTTGAAAGGTGTTCTCCACAAGATCCTTTCCCAGCGGAGTCAGGGCGACGTAAATGTTTCTGCGGTCTTTTTCTTTCTGAAATCTGTAGACCAGCCCTTTGGAAATCATTTTGTCTATGTATTTTGTGGCGTTGGCTTTTTGCAGCGCCGTCTGTCTCGCTACCTCCGTCATGTTCATAGGCGCTCTGTTGAGCGAAACGAGCAGGTTGTTTGCCCGTATCGACAAATGCGCTTTGACTATGGGCAGCTTTTCGGCGAGATGCTTGGGACGTATTATTTTGCGGTTTTCCAGCTCCGCAACCTCGTTTTTGATATTGTAAAAAACGTCCATATCGAAGCTTTTGCCCGATGCTTTTTCTTCTAGATTATTCATATCGTATATTATTCTACGCCTTTTCGGTTATTATGTCAAGCAAATGTAGTAAAAATTTGACTGTTTCCAAAATCGGAAACCTTTGTCTGTAAAACACAGCAACGGGCGCAATAATTCAATGCGCATACAAAATTTTTAGAAAATGTTCAAAAAAGCGTTGACAAAGAATGTGAAATAACATATCATATTTATAACAGTTAAAAATTTACAACAATAGTAAAAATATTTTAAAAAGGAGAAAAACCATGAAAAAGACTATTTTGATAGTTTTGGTCGTCGTGCTGCTGTTCGCATTCGCAGGCTGCGGCGCAACAACCTACAAGGTGACCTTTGACACGGACGGCGGCTCTGCCGTGGAGACGCAGACCGTGAATGAGGGCGAAAAAGCGGCCAGACCCGCAGATCCCACCAAAGACGGTTTTGTGTTCGACAATTGGTACACCGCCAAGACGGGCGGCGAAATTTTCGACTTTGACGTGGCGGTGACGGGAGATGTGACTGTTTACGCACGGTGGAATTCGGCATCTGCACAGACTGTTTCGTTCAGAGTCAACTATGTTGCGGCGGAAGGTCTCGACACCTCCTACAACAAAAGCGAAACGGTGACGTTGGCAGTCGGCGCGGATTTGCCCGCTCCGAGCTATGATTATTTGCAGGCGCGCGGCTACTACACCGACCAGTCCATGAACACGGCCTTTTCCGGAACAAAGGTTACGGAGGATATGCCGGAAATATGGGTCAGGCTTGACAGAAAGCTTTCCATAACGCAAGGCAAATTCGTTTACACCCTCAACGAGGACGACACCACTTATGCCGTAAGCGAAAACCCTTCGGACAGAAATACCGAGTCCGTCGTGACGCTGCCTACGAATATCGGTCCTTACGACGTGACAGCCGTGGCAAGACGCGGATTTTCCTCCGCCTCGATTGAAAAGCTGATTATACCCGAAGGCTATACCGAAATCATGGAAAACGGCTTTTACGGCAACTCGGCGCTGGTGGTTGTTTATTTCCCCTCTACGTTGACTACGATAGGCGACACCGCCTTTATGAACGTGAGCTCTCTCAAGGTCGTGAACTTTTCGGAGGGGCTGGAGAGGATAGGCGAAAGCGCTTTTGTAGGCACCGGTCTGCCTTACGTGGTTTTCCCGACTACTCTTGAAGAAATAGGCAGCGACGCTTTTGACATTGCTCAGCCCGACGAGGACACTAAAGTGCTCACTGAGGTTCTGTTTATGGGGAACGTCGCGCCCGAAATGGGCAGCAACGCTTTCGGCAGCATAAGAAGAGACTTTTTCTGCTATCCCGAAGCGGAAGAAGCCTACAAGGCGGCTTTCAGCGCTGCGGGAGCAGCAGGCAGCTTGTATTATCACGATGAGAACAGGCTTGCGTATATGGGCGAGTACGCGCCCGCCGACGGCGAGACTTTCGGAACGAAGCTCTGGCTGAGCGGCAGTTATACGGGCGTTGTCGAGACAATCGACGGCTATGAGGTCGTGGAAATGAGCGAGCTCAACACCTTTTATTACATAGGCTCGGCTCTCGGAGACAGAAGAGTTGCCATACTCGACAACGAACAACTCACCTTTGTCATGCACGCAGCCGACAGCGACGGCTTTATCATCGTAGGCAATATACTTTACGACTATGTCGGAAGCGCAGAGGTGCTTTACATTCCCGAAAACGTAACCGAAGTGTCCGCCGACGCGGTGCAGGGACTTATAACTCTCAAAATGGTTATTTTCGGCGACGACGTCACTACCGTCGGCGAGAGAGCCTTTGCGGGATGCCCTTATCTGGTAAGCATAGTTTTCGGCATGAACATAGACTACATAGGCGATCAGGCGTTCAGTCTTGCCACTTATCTTATCGACGTGCATTTCCCCAACAACGTGCAAGTTCCTTCTTACATCGGTCAAGGCGCTTTTTACAGGCTTGAGGGCTTGGGGCTTATTCCGTCCACAACCGAGTGGGGCGGACTGATGACGGTGTATGTCGGCGGAACCATGATGAGCAACGCCGGTCCTTTCGAATACATGGCTGCTTTCAACGCGCACAACAAAGCGCAGGAGCAGGACGGCGAAGACCAGGACGGCAATCCTATTTACAAGGAAGTCAACGCTTACAGCGACTATGCCGACTTTGTGACTATAGGCGCGGAAGCCGGCGAAGACCGCAAGGGCAAGGTCTACGATATGGCTGACGGCAGCAGAATTTATCTGTCCGGCGGCGATTCGGCAATACTTTTCCTTTCCGAAAACGGAACCGAAAAACAGATATGGGGCGCGTACCGCTTTGACGACTATGAGCAAATCACGATAAGAGCGGGCTTCACGGTCAACGGCACATACGTATATTATTTCGGCAAGCCCGACGGCGACGATTTCCTGATAAGGGACGACGTATTCGGCACCTACAATGACGGCAGTCTGACTGTCACGCTGGACGGCTACGGCGTGGCGAGCTTTGTTGACGAAAACGGTCTCAAAAACGGAACTTACTCCGTAAACGGCACTGAAATAACTTTTGTCGGCATAGACGGACTGACTTCGGCGGCATTCACCGCCGCATCGGACGAGGTGTCCGCACGGCTCTCTCTGACCTACGGCGGCACGGCGCACACTCTTTCTTACACGGGCAAAGAGGTCGGCGTTTATTACGACCTGATAAACGGCGGAAAAATCGAGCTGAACGGCAAGGGCACGGCAACCATTTATTATATGCACGAGTCTTATCGGAAAAGCTATATCCTTGACGGCTCCAAATTGAGAATCACTTGGAGTGCGGCAGCCGGCGGACAAGGTCCTCTGGTCTGGGAGTGGACGTACAGCAGCACTTCGCGCACAATCAGCGGCTATTGGAACGCTCACGCGTCGGACTATTACTACAACGTCAACTTCAAGTTCGGAATCCAAGCGATAGGCGGGGAGGAAGGCTCTTATACCGACGCTAGTGGCAACACTCTGACGCTTGACGGCTACTTCGTGGCAACGTATAAGCAATTCGGGGGCAGCGAAGAAAAATATAATTATTTCAAATTCAGCGAAACCTCCTTGCTGCTCTACTTTGAAGGCGATTACAAGCTGATTGTTCTGAACGGAAGCAGCTTCTCGCAGACCGAAGCTTCGGCTACGACTGTTGCGGGGCAATATTACGCGGCCGGCAGCAATTACAATGTATGGCTGGACGGCAACGGACGCGCCATTTACAGCAACGGTATGAAAGTATGGGATTATGAAATAGACGGAACGGTGTTCAAGCTGACCTCCTATGACGGAGAAACGCCTTATACTCATGAAACGGGCGTGAATGCGCTGGATACGGACGGCTACATAGAAACGGCTTTCTATTCTTGGGGCTACAATTATCTCCGTCTGTTCAAAAATGTTTCCGAGTCCTTAACCGTATCTTCGTTTAAGCTGAACGGAACTTCTTATTACATTACCGTTTGCGACAACGGCTTTGTGTTCGGCTACAAATACGGCGAAGCAATAAGCATCAAGGGCTCTGTTGCCGATTTTGCCGCGGCAAAGGAGGGAATAACCGCCAAAACCAGCTTCGACGTTGTTATCGACGGAACCGAATACACGGCGACCTATTCCGCAGACGATTGGGAGTGGAACGTGACGCCCAAAGCCTGATAAAATAAAATTTCACAATTTGACTCCCCCAAACACTCTGTTTGGGGGAGTTATTTTACGCAAAAATGCAAATATTAAAAGAAATGCGAAAAAATCTGAAAAACGCTTGCCATTGACAAGTTGCCGTGTTAAAATCATAATGTAATAAATTCATCATGAAATAATTTCTTCATTATGATGATAGCTACGGCTTTGAGCGCCCCTTTGAAAGCCGTTCTAAATAATTTTATCGGGAGGATAAAAATGAGAAAGACAAAAACAACTCTATTGCTTTTGGTCGTTGCGCTGCTCGTGCTCACTCTGTGCGCCTGTCAGCCGACCTTAAAAGTTACTTTCGATTTGGGCTATGAGGGCAAAACGGAAGTAAAAACCTATGAAAAGGGCGAAAAAGTGGACTATGCGCCTACACGCGCCGATTACGATTTCGCCGGCTGGTACAAGGACTCCGGTCTGACGCAGGCTTGGGGAGATTCCGTTGTGGACGCGGACATCACGCTGTACGCCAAGTGGACGCCCAAACAGACGACGCAGGTTACCGTGACGCTCAACTACAATTATGTCGGCGCTCCCGCGTCAAAGCAAGTTTCCGTAACTAAGGGTACGGCGTACACTCCCGAAATTCCCGAGCGTGAAAACTACGATTTTGCGGGGTGGTTTACCGATTCGTCGTTTACTCCTCCTCCGTTTTCAAACGGCACTGTAGTCAACGAGGACATCACTCTCTATGCCAAATGGCAGGTCAAGCCGGAAATGAGGGTTGACGTTACGCTCAATTTCAATTACGACGGCGCGCCCGCGCCCGCAGTTGTCAGCTTAGCAAGAGGGGAGACGCTTAACACTCCCGACCCCGAAAGAAACGATTTCGAGTTTGCGGGCTGGTATCTTGAAAGCGCTTTGGAAACGGCATTCGACGTTTCTACGCAAATCAACGAGGACATAACTCTTTACGCCAGGTGGGAGTCTGTTCCCGAGCTTCGTTTCGAGCTTTCCTCCGACGGAAACTCCTATGCGGTTTACGCCGGCGCGTTTAAAGGCGGCGAGCTTGTCGTGCCCGATATGCACGACGGCAAGCCCGTGACGGAGGTCAAGGCGGATGGATTTAAAAACGCGGGAGTCACAAAGGTGTTCGTTCCCGACAGCGTAACCAAAATCGGCAAAGGCGCTTTTGCCGGCAATGATATCGTCGAGCTTACCGTTCCCGTCATAGGCGACGGTGCGGACAATGCTTTCCTCGCCTACATATTCGGCGCGGACAGCAGCAGAGATGTCTCGGCAGTTCCTCAATGCCTGAAAAAGGTGGTTGTATCGGGCGGCGCGACGGTTGCCGACGCTTTGTACGGACTTGACTTTGTTTATGACGTCACTCTGCCCGCGCTTGGCTCGGTCAACGAAATACTTTCCGTTGCGGACGTTTTCGGCGGCGACGAGTTTATCGGCGGAATAGAAAAGCTTGCAATTCTCGGCGGCGATTTCATCAATGAAGGCGCGCTTGCAGGGCTGTCCGCATTGAAGGAGCTGACCGTGCCCTTTGTCGGCGCGACAAAGAACGATACGGGCAACGAGGGCTTCTTCGGTTATATCTTCGGTTCGGTAGCTTACAACGGCTCGTTTTTGATTTATCAATCCAACTCGGCAGAGGATTACGTTACGCCCGATGTGTGCCTGTCCTTCTATATCCCTTCGGGGCTTAAAAGGGTAACGGTGCTGGGAGGCGACATTGCCGACGGCGCGTTCATGAACATGAGAACGCTTGAATATGTGCTGTTTGCCGATGACGCCGACACCATTTATATAGGAGAGGCGGCTTTCATGGGAGCTTCCGCGCTTGAGAGCTTCACATTGCCGCAGGGAGTCAACACAATCGGCGACTACGCGTTTTGCTTCTCCGGAGCAAGGACTGTGGATATGTCCTTGGCGGCCGGGCTTGAGTCTCTGCCCGAATTTGTTTTCGGCGAATGCACGAGGCTCACCCGCGTCGCACTTCCCGACGGCTTGGAGACCATAGAGGCATACGCTTTTTATATGGCGAGCGCGCTCACGAATGTCAATATACCCGACGGCGTGACGAGTATCGGCGCATACGCCTTCTACTATTGCGCAAAGCTGCCTGAGATAAATATTCCCGCCAGCGTTGCGGAAATCGGCAGTCAGGCTTTCGGACGCTGCCTCGAGCTTGCGCTGATAAACGTAGACGACTTAAATCAGACCTATGCAACCTACGACGGCATTTTGTACAACAAGGAGCTGACGCAGGCATACGTCATACCCGCGGGCATCAGAGGTCCTGTTAGAATACCCGAAACGATGACCATTATTCCCGCAAATTTCTTCAATGAGTGCAAATACCTCAAATCCGTTATTTTCCATGACAACATAACCGGCATAGGGGACAGCGCTTTCGCATACTGCACCGGTCTGGAAACCATGACCATCGGCAAGGGAGTGACGACAATCATAGGCAACGCGTTTGCCTTTGCCGGCAACGAAAACACAGTCATAAACTTTGCGGAGGACTCCAAATACGCTTACGTTCAGAAGGACACCTTCTACAGATTTACCGCTGCGGAAATAAATCTTCCCGCAAGCGCGCAGACCTTCGACGGCGAAGCGTTCAGAATGTGCACGGCGGAAATAAGCTTCCACGAGAATTCTGCCGTCACCCAGATTGTTGCCGATATGTTCAAGGATTGGCTGGGTACGTCTATCGAGCTGCCTGCGAGCGTAACTACGATAGGCGCGAGAGCCTTTATGGACGCGCTCAACTTGGAGACAATAATTTTTGACGCAACAAAGGTCACTTCGGTCGGTTTCGACGCCTTCCGCAACACCAAGTGGTACAATTCCCAGCCCGACGGTATAGTGGTGCTCAACGGACTTGCATACGAAATCAAAGGCGCGAGAAACACGCTTACTTCCGTGACCTTGCCTCAAGACACGCTTTTGCTGGCAGGCTCTCTCTTCAACGGATGCTCCAACCTGACCACGCTCGTGCTCAACGAGGGACTGCTGTCGATAAGCGGCTCTGCTTTCGCAAACTGCGTTAGTCTGACCGAAATCGTAATTCCTTCGACAGTGACCAGCATAGGAGCGCAGGCGTTCTCCAACGTGAGCGCGACAATCGTTTTCGCGCCGAATGGCAGCCTGACTCATCTGGGAGACCAAGCCTTTTACGGCTACAAGGGCAGGACGATAAACGTGCCCGATTATGTGGAAACTTTGGGCGCGTCGGTATTTTACAACTTCGAGGGCGAAATCGTTTTCGGTCAGGATTCGGCAATAACCGAAATATCTCAAAGCGCGTTTGCAAACTATTGGGGCAGAGCTCTCGAGCTTCCCGCCGGCGTGACGAAAATCAACGGCAGCGCTTTCTCCGGAGCTATATACCTGACAGAGCTTACTCTTCCTCAGGGTTTAAAAACCATTGAGAGCAGCGCCTTTACGGGCATGAACTCAATCAAAACGCTTTCTATCCCCGCAGGTATAGAAACCTTGAGAGAAAGAGCCTTTACAGGCTTCAACGGAAATTACGTGACCTTTGAGGGAACGACTCCTCCGCAGGTGCTTAACGCCGCCGGCGAAACGGCAACCAATATCGGCATAAGAGGGGGCACAAGTACAGCCGGTCATGTTATCGTTATGGTGCCCAGCAGCGCGCTTGAGGCATACAGAACGGCTTTCGGCGAAACGGAGCTGGTATATTCCACCATAGACGAAAGCGACAAAGATTTTGTAATAGTAGATACTCAGGACGGAGGCAAGAGGCTTATCGCCTATGCCGGAGACGCGGTTGACAAGATAGAAATTCCCAGCGGCGTCACGGAAATCGGTCCTGCGGCATTGAGTCAGGGCAACGGCACAAAATTCAAAGCCGACGGCTTGAATTACGTCGTGGTTCCCGCTTCCGTGCAGCTCGTCAACGGCAACAGCTTCAGCGGCGCGCGCGTTGTTGAGTTTTTGGGCGAAAAGATGCCAACCAAAGGCAGTGAGGGTATCGGTCAATGGGCTTCCAGCAACAAGGTGTCCGTTGTAATCGTGCCCGACGGCAAAAAAGATGTGTTCAGAAGCGACACAGCCAATTTCGGACCCGCTACCCTGCATAAAAATTTGTTTGAAAAGAGCGAGTTCGACGCCGACGGCTTTGCCGTTTCCAACGGAGAGCTGAAGGCGGTGCTGGGCACGGCTCGTGACATCGTCGTTCCAGACAGCGTGACGAGAATAGGCGAAAGAGCGTTTTACGGTCTGTCTACACTCGAGACTGTGACGATGGGCAACAAGGTTACGTCAATAGGCACGGACGCGTTCCGCGAGTGTCTCAATCTCAAGAGCGTCACCCTGTCTTCGGAAATAACCGAAATAGGCAACTATGCCTTCGGAAACTGCAGATCGCTGGAAGAAATTACTCTCCCCGCAAAGCTGAAGACGCTGGGAACCAACGTATTCAACGAGTGCGTAGCTTTAACCAAAGTAATATTCAACGATCAGCTTGAAGCGATAGGCAACAACGCGTTTGCGAAATCCGCGCTGGGAGGAAATCTGGTATTGCCTTCGACGCTTACTTCGCTGGGCGACGGCGCCTTCAACTCCACGCTTATCGAGTCTGTAACCCTGCCCGACAGTCTGAAAATCATGACCTACAACTATGCAAACGGCGCGTTCGGCATGTGTTATCGTCTGAAAACCGTCTCGCTCGGAGGGCTGATCAGCATACCTCAGTATATGTTCCAGTATTGCAGCTCCCTCGAGTCCATTGACCTTACGGGAATCAGCGACATCGGACCCGACGCGTTCAACAACTGCGTGTCCTTGAACGAGCTGACGCTGCCCGAAGGGCTGAAAACCATAGGCGCACGCGCCTTTGCTCAATGCCACAGTCTTGTGTCCGTTACTACGCCTGAATCTCTCGAGTCAATCGGCGCGTCCGCTTTCGGTGCGCAGGGCAGCGCGGGCAATTATCCCACAACCTACAGCCAGTGCAGAAATCTCAAGTATGTTCACATCAAGGGCGCGCCCGTAATCGGCGATATGGCGTTCTTCTACTGCCCGATTGAAACTCTTGTCATTGACGGCTGGGTAAAGAGCACCGCTTATCAGATGAGCGGAACCAACGCTTTTGCGGCGACCGCAATCACTTCGCTTACGCTGGGCGACGGCGTCGAATTTATCAGCATGGCTGCTTTTGAAAGAAGTCCCGTGCAATCCATTGTTCTGCCTTCTTCGGTGACGGAATTGGCAAGCTACGCCTTCAGACGCACGACGGCTCTCACGTCGCTGACCTTTGCGGATCCTGCGACGAGCAGACTTGAGACTATCGGCTCTTATGCATTCGACAACAGCGCGCTGACTTCAATCGCGTTGCCCGACAACTATACGAGATTGACGGGCTACGTGTTCAGAGAGTCCAACATCGAGCAAATCACGCTGGGCGCAAATACCGCGCAGCTTGACAACAATGCTTTCTACGGAAGCAAAATCACCGCGATGTTCCTTCCCAAGACCTTGACGCATGTGGGCGGCGGAATTTTCAACAACTGCGTCAATCTCGAAACCGTTTATGTAGAAGCGACGGAGGAGGAAATCGCAAGCTGGACGGTTGCATCCGTAGATTATAGCTCCGACGGACCTCAATGGCACCAGCTGTGGAGCGACGGAATGCCCGACGGCGCCGAAATAGTTTACGGCTATGTGCCCGAGCGGGAAGAAAATTAAATTTTTCGATTGAAGTCGAAATTTGCATCCAAGCAAAAAAGCGAGTCCGAAAGGACTCGCTTTTTGTTGCCGAATTATTTTCCGAGACAAAATCTGCTGAAAATTCTGTCTATTATGTCATTGTCTGCCGTGTCTCCCGTGATTTCTCCCAGCGCCTTTCTCGCCGTCTTGACGTCCTGAGCGGCGCAGTCCAACGTCAGCCCTGCAGAAAGAGCGTCGAGGGCGTTTCCCAGCGCTTCGGATGCGCGTCGAAGACAATCGGCGTGACGCAGGTTGGTTATCACAAAACCGTTGTCCAGGTCTTTTGTGAGCAAAGCATAAATTTTTTCTTTTAACTGTTCTATGTTTTCGCCCGTAGCGGAGCTTATTGCTATGTCGTCCTTTCCGAGAGCCGTTTTGTCGTATCGATAAATGTCGTTCTTTGAAAAGACGTTTAAGACGGGGCAATCTGTCCCGAGAGTCTCGTTTTCCTCCGCGAGCAGACTTTTCTCCTTTAAGCCCTCGCGCAGAAACACGACTGCCGAAGCCCGTCTTGCGGCGCGGAGCGAGCGTTCTATTCCCTGCGACTCGGTAAAGTCGGATGTTTTTCTGAAGCCCGCCGTGTCGGCAAAGGTCATCTTTAAGTCCCGATAGTTTAAAGAAATTTCCACCGTGTCGCGCGTTGTTCCGTGCTGCTCGGAAACTATGGCGCGATCCTCGCCGGCAAGAGCGTTGAGCAGGCTGCTTTTGCCCGCGTTTGTAGCGCCCACGATAGCGACGTATGCGCCGTTTTTTATCAAGCCGCCCAGTCTGACTGTTTTTAAAAGCGCGTCCGTTTTTCGTTTGACGCGGGAAATTTCTATTGTCTGCTCCGCAACCGTCTGCCCCTCGAGCTCCTCCTCGGGATAGTCGAGAGCGGCTTCTATTCCCGCTTCGGTGTCCGCAAGCGCGTCCAGAAGCTCCTTTACCGTCCTGCCCAGCTCGTTTTGCGCAAGCAGCGCTCCCGCTTTTGCCGCGCCAGAGGACTCCGCGTCTATCAGGTCGATTATTCCTTCTGCGTTTGAAAGGTTTTGCTTGCCGTTTATAAACGCGCGCTTGGAAAATTCGCCGTTGAGCGCAGGGCGCGCGCCCAGCGCGAAACAGCGTTCCAGCACCGCTTTTGCGGTTGCTTCGCCGCCGTGACAGTGAAATTCTACAGATTCTTCGCCGGTAAAGGAGCGGGGCGCGTCAAAAAAAACGCACATACCCTTGTCGTCGAAAAGCTCCGTCCTTATCGTGCCCGCTTTCAGATAGTTGGCGCGGTCGGGAAAAGGGGAAAACATTTTTTGCGCAAGCTGCTTCGAGCCATCGCCCGAAAGCCTGATGACGTTTATTGCGCCTCTGCCGTGAGGCGTAGACAATGCGGCTATTATCATGATTTTTTGTTTTCTTTTTCCATTTTGTCCTTGCGCAGCTTGGCGCGGCGCTTGAAGTGCATGAGCAGCAGCACGGCAGTCATGACAACCGCCACAAACAGCACGGCGGCTCCCGCGCCGAAAATGACGTAGGCTTCCGGCTCCAGTCCCGTCGCAACGAAAACCTCGTCTTTGGTCAGCTTCATGCCCGCCTGAAATCCCGCGAAGGACATGTCCCCGCGCGGCGCGTAAATAGTGGAGCCGTAAACCGCCGTTTCTCTTTTCAGCACCCTTTTTCCGTCCTTGCTCAAAAACGTGTAGGTGTAGGTGCGCGGCGTGATTTCGTAAACGGCTTTGAACTCCATGTTCCCGTTAAGCGTCATGCCCTCGCTGTAGCCCTCGAAACGCAAAAACGTGTAAATATTGCCCGGATCTATTCTGTCCCGCACTTCGGGCGCCTCAAACGACTCTCCGTATTTTCCCTCGCCCGTTTTGAGCACCGTGCGTCCGTCGTCGTCCAGAAAAGTGTATTTGAAAATTCTGTCGCGTTTTGTATAATGCGCCGTAAAGGTCATGTCAGACTCGTCGGCAATCATGCCCTCCTGATAACCCGTCCAGCCGGCAAATTCCCAAATATATTTTTCGTCCGTTTTGTCCGGCGCGTCCGTCAGCACGAGAGGGCGGTTTTTGTAGCAATAGCCTTCGGAAATAAGAGTAACGCCGTCGTCGTCGAGACACCGGAAGTAAACCTCCTCCAGCCTCTGCGCCGTCATGAGCGCGGCGCGCCCCATGTACCCGAAGGTTATTTCCAAGCCGGGATCCTCCAGCGCGGTGCCGCTGCCGGTATAAAAGCCGAAGTTTTCTGCGCCGTAGGTAAGGACGTCGTATTGCTTGAAAAAGCCCTTGCCGTCGTTGACCAGTTTGAGAATACGTATTCCGTCGTCGCCGGTGTAGCCCGAGCCGGTGTTGGAGTACAAAAATTCCTTTTTGCCGCCCGAGCCCGCCGATGTTTCCGCCTGAACGTGCATGACGCGGATTCCGCCGCCTTCGAAGGCGTCTTTATTGTTTCTCGTGGGAGTTACGTATTCGCAAATCAGATATTCGGACAAATAACCGCCCGTCACCGTTTGGCTGAAAATAATAGCGCAGCTTGCTCCCTGTTCGTTCATGGGGGTGAGTAAAAAGCTCTGCGCCTCCGTTGACCCGCTGTCAAACGTATGCACCTGACTTTCGGGCAGCCAGCCTAAAATCAGCTTGGAAAATGCGGAAAGGTCGCCCGTCATGTCGTCCATAAGCTCGTGCCCCGCGTCGCCTTTCAAGCCGTCGCGGTCTCCGGTCGTGCCTGTGCCGCAATAGTCGGGCAGTCCCAGTGAGTGTCCCAAAAGATGACAAACGGATTGATTGAGATATCTTTGAGCATCGGCAGTCTTTAACGGCTGGGCAAAATTGATAAGGCAGGTTTCCGGCTGCACGCCGTCCCAATAAACGGGCTGCACGACGGAAGGGAACGAAGCGGAATAAGTCACGGGAGGAGCGCAAACGCCTTGAGAAGGCGCGTTTTCGAGCAAGGGCAGGCTGAGAACAAGTCCGTCGATGAATTTGTCGCCGTTGCTGTCGTACTCTGAAAAGTCCACCCGGCTGTCGAGGGCTGTGAAAGCGTCTTCTATAAGCTTGTTGTAGGCGATTTCTCCGTTTTCGCGGTAAGACGAAATATTTCTGGCGGTGTACATAAAAACGTCGCCGCTCAATCTTAAGGCTCCGAAGCTTGCCCGGCGGAAATAAGCCGACGCGCTTTCAAAGGGATATGCGGGATTGGTGCTGTCCTCTCCGCCGAAAACCGCCTCAGCCGTTTCCTGCTCGGACATGACGTCTTGGTCGAAGCCCGTGTCCGCGAAGCTAATCAAAAGAAAAAGTATTTTTACGTCGCCGGAGGAGGGCGTTGTATGCGCAAGCTGAGCAACTGCGGCGTCCGTCAGGACTGACGACTCTGCCTGACCGTTTCCGTTTCCCGAAATGTCGGACGCAAAAGCGGCGGCATGGGTTTTTGCGGGCGCCGAAAAAGCGCACAGCGCAAAAACGACAAAAATCGCCGTCGACAAAAACAATATTTCGATTTTGTTTAACCTTGTCCGCATATTGGAATTCTATCATAAAAACATGCCTGTGTAATCCAAATAAGGGTGAATTTTGCGTGAATACGGCTGTTTTTCGACTGAAATTGCCCGAAAAAGGCCGTTTGGCATAAATTGGCAGTCAAAACGCAGAGAGCTGCCGCCCCGCCCTTTTAACGGTTGACAAAAAGCCCGCGCGGGGTTATACTGTCCGTATATCATTTTCGGAGGAATTTATGGCTAAAAAATCAAAATCAAAAAAATCGAATATGTACTATCTTGCGGCGATTCTTTTTTCCGCGCTTGTTATCGGAATGGCGTTTCTGCCGGTGTTTACCTATAAGGGAAGCTTGACCGGCACTACCAACATAAACGCGTTTCAGCTCATGAGCGGCTCGTTTTCCGAAAAATTTGAAATCGGCAGCGTTGCCGGCTTCGTCAACTCGACGCTTGGCGAATTCGAAAACGTGCGCGTCGCTTCGATATTTCTGCTTGTCGCGGTGATTCTTGCCGGACTTTCTGTGTTGTTTTCGCTGGCTTGCCTTCTGACGGGGAAAAATTTCCGTTTGGTGCAATTTATTTTGCTTGCGCTGTGCTTTGCCGCTTGTCTTGTTGCGATGATACTTCTGTTTGTCCTGGGCGGCGATATTAAAGTAGAGGTTGCGGGCAATGTCATCACAAACGGCATTGTGAATGTCGGAGCCTATCTCATGACGCTTTTTGCTCTTATCGGAGCGGGCAGCTGTCTTGCGCTCAAGAAATAAAAAACTTTCAGGACTGCCCGACAAGGGCGGTCCCGTTTTTTTGCGCGTGCGTAGGAGCCGCGCTTTAAAGGAGTTTGGAAATTTATGACTGATATCACGCCTGTCGCCTTGTGGAAAGGGTTTGATCCCGACGCGGAGGAACTGAATCCCCGCCCGATAAGGAGCTTTACGCGGGACGGAGTGCTTTACGACTATGCGTATTTTACAGGCAGAACAAAAGACAAGCTTACAACCCGCGTTGCATGTCTTTGCGCGCATCCCGAAAATATCGGCAAAAAAAAGCTGCCGGTAGTGATAGTGTGCGACATAGCGCGCAACATCGACGAGGACGCGCTGGGCTATTGGGCGAAAAAGGGCTTTGCGGCTTTTGCCATAGACTACAAGGGAGCGGACTGCGCGGGAGCGAGTGAAAAGAGCGGAGCGGAGGTTTTCGGCACGATAGACAGCTACGAGGAGGATTGCGTCGCCGTATCCAGCGGCTTGTCGACCATTTATCCCGTAGGCATGGAGTACTGCAATCTTAACCGTGCGGAAAAGGATTTCAAAAGCGTGGAACGCGGAGCGGACGCCACCTGCTGGTACGAATGGACCTTGAACACTCGCCGCGCCGTTTCCTTTGCGCTGACGCACGATTTCGCCGACGGCAGGCGGATAGGTATTTACGGCAGTCATCTTGGGAATATTATCGCTATGCAGACGCTTGCCATGGACGGCAGAGTTACGGCGGGCGCCGAGCTTTACGGCACGCTGCGCGAGGAGCGTGTTTCCAGGCTGGAGGGCGAGGAGGCGCTCGAGCGGGAGTCGGGCAATCTTGTCGACTTTCTCGAAAAAAGCGACAACGAGGACGTGTGGTATGCCGCCGTATCTCCCCAAAGCTATTTAAATTACGTTACCAAGCCGTTTTATACCTGCATCGGCACAAATTCGTCGAGCTCGGATCCCGACGCGACTATGGAAATGCTCGCCCGCATGAACAACGACAACGAGGGAATTGCGGTTTTTGCACCGCGCCTTATGGACGGCGCTCCCTCCTTTTATCGCGACAATCTGGCGCGTTGGTTCAAAAATATTTTCGAGGGCAAGACCGTAAAAAACGACGCCGTTGCGCTCAGGGCTGTTTGCGACAGAGGCAGGGTGTTCGTAGAGGCTGCGCGTGACAGAAATCAGGGCGGCGGAGTGGCGCACGCGGAGGTTTATTATTCGCGGTCGCGCCGCAGCGTCAACAGCGCGCGAAATTGGGTGCTGGCGAAAAGGGCGGAGGGAGAGGCTCTCCGCTTCAATCTGGAAATTTTCGACGCCGACACGCCTGTCCGCGCTTTTCTCAACGTAACCTACAAAAACGGTATAAGCATGTCCTTCAACATGCCGGAATTCGTTCCGTCGAGACTGGGCAGCGTTTTACTGAGTCCCAAAACCAAAATCATATTGCGCGGAGGCGAAGAAAACGAATTCGTGCCGATGAACCACACAGGACGCCAGACGGCGAGCTTTGTGGACGCGCACCCCGTGAAAACCGCCGAAGGCGCTTTCGGCATAAAGGGAGTCTGCGGCTCCTGCATGGGCACCTTCGCCATATCGGACGACAGAATTCTGCGAGACGAGCAAAGCCTGTTGTCTATGGATATTTACAGCGAAGGTCCGCAGCATCTCAATATTTTTCTGCTTTACGATTGGGGCGAGGAAAATCAGGCCGTTTATGTGAAAGAGGCGGAGCTGGTAGGCGGAGAGCTTTGGCAGAAAATTCTTGCGCGCGACGCAGATTTCAAATCGCTGGAAATAGGCAGACCGTTGAGAGCGGGCGGAAGATTGTGCGGTATATGCTTTGAAGCGGAAAAGGAGATTGTTCTGACAAATCTCCTGTTTACATGAAACAATGAACAAAACCTTGAAAACGATAGTTTATGCGGCGGCAGTCATACTCGTGCTCGCGGTCACTTTGTGCGTCAAAGCCTTTGTTTTCGGCAATTTTACCGTCAAAGGCGACAGCATGAAGGATACTCTTTTTGACGGAGACGTTGTGTGGGCGGCTAAGCTTGCCGTACCGACCTACGGCGACATAATTCTCATCGAGGACGGCGACACCAACCTCGTCAAGCGAGCCGTCGGCTTTGCCGGAGACAAGCTGTGGATGGAGCGCGACTTCGGTCAGACGGGCAGCAAATGGTATCTTTGCCGCAAAAAGAGCGGCTCGGACGTTGTGGAACGTCTTGTCGAAGAAAAGTACAAAGATGCGGTTATGCCGCATTTCGATTTGGAGATAAACACGTGTCATCCGTTGACAAACAACGCGGGAGAGGGGGCTTTCGACGAGCAGTCGGCTTTTGTTGTGCCCGAGGACTGCGTTTATGCGCTGGGCGACAATAGGAATATCAGCAGCGACAGCCGTTCCAGAGGCGCTTTCCCTTTGGACGACGTAATAGGAGTGGTCAAGGCGAAAGGAATGACGCTGGTTTATGCGCTTATCGCGGCGATAGCCGTTGTGCTTGTTGTTTTTCTCATTGTCGACGCAGCAAAATCCAGGAAAGCGGAGGCGGCAGGGCAAAAGCAGGCGGCTGAGGCGACTGAGTCTGCTGACGCCTTTAAAGACGGAGGCTTGCCCGATGGCGGGGCGGTCGCGCCCGACCAATCGAGTGCGGAGGACGAAAACGGACTTCAATCCCCGAAAAACGAAGAATAACGGACAAAGAGAGGTACAATGCGGCTCAAAAGCATATCCGTAACCAATTTCAGAAATTTGTCCCCCGCGAAAATTATTCCGAGCGGAGGTCTGAATCTGATTTTAGGCGACAACGCGCAGGGCAAAACCAACCTGCTCGAAAGCGTTTGTCTTTGCTGTCTGGGGAAAAGCCCGCGCACCGACAAGGATCGCGAAATGATAAATTACGACGCGGATTTCGCGCGCGTCGTCACTGAGTTCGAGTCGCGTTACGGCAGCGCGGACATTGCGGTGGTGCTTTCCAAAAAACGCAAAAAAGCTGTTGCCGTAAACAGCGTTCCCATTTTGAAAATCGGGGAGCTTCTCGGATATCTGAACGCCGTGTATTTTTCACCCGACGAAATCCGCGTTATTCGTATGTCTCCGGCAGACAGACGCAGATTTCTGGACGTGGATTTGTGTCAGGCGGACAAAAGCTATTATTACGCGCTGGTCAAGTACAACAAAATTTTGAATCAACGCAACAATTTGATAAAAAAAAGCAGAGACGTGAACTCGCTTAAGGAAATGCTGTTTGTCTGGGACGCGCAGCTCGCAAAAGAGTGCGCGCGCATAGTTTCCAAGCGCATGCGCTTTTGCGACAGACTCAAAACTCTTGCCGCCGACGCGCACGACAGACTGACCGACGGAAAGGAAAAACTGGAAATTTCTTACGTCACGCAGATTTCCGGCGAAAACGCCGAGCAGAGAGAAAAAAATATGCTGGAGCTTCTCGGTGCGGGTGTGCAAAAGGATTTCGAGCTGGGTTATACCACGTCGGGCTGCCAGCGCGACGACCTCAAGTTTTGCGTAAACGGAGTTGATATACGCAGCTTCGGCTCTCAGGGACAGCAGCGCACGGCGGCGCTTTCGCTCAAGCTTGCCGAGCTGGAGATTTTCAAGGAGCTTACGGGAGACTATCCCGTGCTGCTGCTCGACGACGTTTTGAGCGAGCTTGACCTGTCCAGGCAGAAGCGCCTGCTCGACTTCTGCGACAGGGTGCAGATTATTCTCACCGCGACGCATCTGGATGAGGAGCTGCGGCGTGGGAGGGAATACGCCGAGTTTCGTCTGAAAAACGGCGTCGTCACGCGCGTCTGAGCGCAAAAAACAAAAATTCTGTCAACGGGGCTGTCCGACGGAGCAGTCCTGTTTTTTTCCAAGCGCAAAGGATAGTCGAAGCCCTAGACGCACAAGTTTGAGGATTTACAACCTATTGCGAATAGAGCTTGAAATGAACTCTTTTTTAATGCTTGCGTCCGGTTGGAGTAGTCCGACGCTGCGTCACTCCCGACAAAATGCTTTCGGAAACAAATCTTTATCTCGAGCTTTCGGCGCGGCAGGACGGGGTAATTTCGGTGCAGTGCGCTTAATCGAAGAAACTGCGGTTATTTTTAAAATCAAATAAAACCCGCCCCTGCTCAAAAGCAGGGGCGGGTTTCAGGCGTCAGTACGACACGCTTTTGCTCATTGGCGGTCAAACAGGGCAGGCGCCGACATGTTGCCGTGACGGAAAATTCAGCTTTGAGGAGCTTTTTGTTTTAATGACAGCTTGAATTTTTCCAGCAGTCCTTTGCGTTTTTCGTCGTTTTCTATTGCCGCAAGCAGCTCCTTGCGGGTTTTTTCTTCCAACAGCTCCGGTTTGTTGAAGAAAAACCAATTCAACGCGTCGATAATGGATTCGCTTGCGGGTCTTGCGGAAAAAGCGAGGTCGATTACTGCTTTCTGATTGCTGAAGCTGTGGTTGCTCGTGATGGTGTAAAGCGAGTATTTCGTAAACAGCGGCTTTAAGCCGCGCACTCTGTAGTACGCTTCGGCAATCGATGAAAAAATCTTTACGAAGCCCGTTGCCAGCATGGGAACAAAGCCCGTGCGTTTCAGGTAGCCGTTGACGATTTTGAAAATTTCGTCAATGGTGACTTCATTTCCGCTGAGGATATAGCCCTCTCCCGATTTGCCCTTTTCAGCCGCTGCGGCAACGCCCTGAGCCACGTCTCTTACGTCCACGAAGTTGTAGCCGCCCGTGACGCGCGTGCGGATTTTGCGGTTGGCAATGTCCAGCACGAGCTGACCGAGACTTGAAATTTTGTCGTCCGACGGACCTATTATGCCTGCGGGGAAAAGTACAACTGCGTCAAGTCCCTCTTTGCATTTTTCAAATACGTACTTGGTCGCTATGGTTTTGCTTTTTGCATAGTCGCCCACCACCTTGTCCGGGTTCAGCCGATACGGCTCGCTCATCACTCTGCCCTTTTTCGCGGGAGGTATGACGTGCACGGAGCTGGTGTAAACCAATTTCGCGCCCTTTGCAAGGCATGCGTCCGCCACGTTTTTGGTGCCGTTGACGTTTACCTCAAAAACCTTGTCCTTGTTGCCGGTTGTTATGTCGATTATTCCTGCGAGGTGAAAAAACACGCAGTCCTTTTCTACCTGCGAAAAGACGAATTCCCTGTCGGTAACGTCGCCGAAAACAACCTCGACGCCGTCTTTGGCAATTCTTTCGGTATTTTCGCCGTTCAAAGCGATTGCCTTGACCATTTTTCCTTCGGAAAGGAGATGTTTAATCAAATTTAGACCCAAATGCCCCGTGCATCCGCTTACTATATATTTCATCCTTTATCACCTCCGTATAATTATTCCGTAATTTCTCGAAAAATTTGTTTATAAAGCCGAAAAACAAATGTGAGCTTGAATTTTATAAAACTGTGCTGTATAATATTTATACTCATTTAAATCACTTTTTTCCAATGCTGTCAAGCGGTTTCACCGAAATTTCCTTTTTGAACAAGGTTTTTTTTTGACTGCGAAATTATTGCCCGCTCACAGCCGTATTAAACGCCGAAAGAGTTGACAAACGGCGAGTTTGCAGGTAAATTTTTAACGTATGAAAAAACAGCTCGGGCAAAATTTTATTTTCGACTCCAATCTGCTTGCGGCAATAGCCGCCGACGCGGAAATCGACGGACAGTGCGTCGTTGAAATCGGCATGGGCGCAGGGACGCTCACCGAACAGCTTGCGCTGCGCGCCGAAAAAGTAATCGGGTTTGAAATTGACACAGACTTAAAGCCCCGTATAGAAAGCCGTCTTTCTCGCTTTTCCAATGTTTCGGCGCGATACTGCGATTTTATGAAATGCGATTTGAGCGAGCTTGAAAGCGAGCTGCCCGACGGCTACAAGGTGGTTGCCAATCTGCCTTACTACATAACCACGCCTATAGTCTGCCGCTTCCTCGATGAAGCGGAAAAGGTGGGCGCAATGACCATTATGGTTCAGGAGGAGGTTGCGGAGAGGTTCTGCGCTCAGCCGGACACTAAGGAATACGGAGCGATAACCGTTGCGCTCAAAACCGCCGCCGACGTAAAAATCGTGAGGCGCGTGGGCAGACAAATGTTCGTGCCTTCGCCAAACGTGGACAGTGCGGTTGTAAGCATTGTTTTCGACGACGGCAAGAAAAGAGAAAATGTGCCCCGCGAGAAGCTTCGCCGAGTCGTGAAAGCCGCGTTTGCCATGCGCCGCAAAACGCTTGCAAACAATTTGTGCGCTTGCCTTTCCGCAGACAAGCAAGCCGTGACGGAGCTGTTGAAAGGGATGGGCTTTCCCGCAGACGTGCGCGGGGAAAGCCTGTTTCCGGAGAGCTTTGTGCTGCTTGCGGCAAGGCTGAGCGAGCTTGGGCTGGTTTAAGGAGCGAAAATTCAACTTTTTCATATATATATCCTCGAAAACAACGTCCTATCAAACAAAGGAGTTAAATTAAAAAAGTGAATGAAACCGAAAAAGAAACGAGAGTGGTGGTTGCGACCAGAACAAGCGGCGTTTTAGATCTTGTGAGCGGGCTCGCGCTTGTTGCCGCAGCCGTAGCGGCCGCCGTTTATTCGGCGCTTAAGGAAAACTGGATAGTGCTGGCGGTGGACATCGTGCTTGCCGCTTTCGGCATATTTGAGACGGCGCTTTATTTTGCGGTTAAAAGGCGCCCCAAAGAATTGGTGGTTGTGTGCGGCGAGGAAATTTTATATTATGATTTCCGCTTAAGGCGCATGGAGACCGCGCCTTTAAAGAGCCTGCGTGCCGCAGACGTCTGCGCGGACGGCTCGAAACGCGGACGAAAAGCCGTGCTGACGCTTTATTTCGAGCGGGAAAAGGTGGAAATAAACTATGTCAAGGATGCTGCGCAGGCGGCTGCTCTGTTGAGAAACAGCATTTGCGCGGCGTCGGTCAAGGAAACGGGAGAATAAAAATGAACGAAAAAATTTTTGAAAGAAAGGATACCTACGTTTATTTTGTCGACGGCAAGCCATACGTCAATCTGAGCAATCGCTGCACCAACAACTGCGATTTTTGCATAAGGCACAACCGCGAGGGGCTGGAGGGCGCGACGCTCTGGCTCGAGCACGAGCCCTCTGCGGAGGAAGTGATTGCACAGCTTCCGCAGGACATAGAAAAATATTCCGAAACGACCTTCTGCGGCTTCGGAGAGCCTACCTTCAACACGGAGGCGCTGCTCGGCGCAGGGCGTTTTCTGCGCGGCAGGGGAGTGCGCGTGCGGCTCAACACCAACGGACACGGCAACGCGATAAACGGAAGGGATATCACTGCCGAGCTTAAGGACGCGGTGGACGTTGTCAGCGTCAGCTTGAACGAGAGCAATTCGCGCGATTATCAGCGTATATGCCAGTGTGATTTGGGAGAAAAGGGCTTTGACGAAATGCTTGATTTCGCGGCAAAATGCAAGGCGCAGGGGATTGAGGTGATTTTCAGCGTTGTGGACACGATAGGAGCGGCTTCGGTTGAAAAATGCCGCCGCATAGCGGACAGTCTGCGAATACCTCTGCGAGTGCGCTCTTACATACCCGAGCCTTAAAAAAGCTTGAAAGGGCAATAATCAAAAGAACAATTCACATGAGAGGATAAACGAAATGGATTGGCAAAAACTCTGGAACGATATCAAAACCTTTTTCACCGACAACTGGCTGAACCTGATTTGGTTTGTGCTGGCTCTTGTTTTGGGATTGATATTAATAAAAATCATCTGCGGCTTGCTTTCAAAGGGGCTGGCGCGAAAGATGGATCACATAGTGAGCAATTTTATTGTGGTGATTGTCAAGTTTTGTCTGAGCATGGTGCTTGTCTTTGTGCTTGCGGGCATCATGCACATAAACACAACGGGGCTAGTCGCCGTGATAAGCGCCGCCGGACTTACGCTGTCGCTGTCCCTTCAGGACAGCCTGAGCAACGTCGCCAGCGGCATGCTGATTGTGTCGCAAAAGCCCTTTAAGGAAAAGGATTATGTCGAAATTGACGGCGTCGGCGGTCAGATTACGCGAATAGGCGTGTTTACTACCGAGCTTATCACCTTTGACAACCGCAAAATAACAATGCCCAACAGGACGGTGACTGCCAGTCCCATAGTCAATTACGACGGGCTGCCCACAAGGCGCGTGGACATAAAATTCAAAGCGTCTCTTTCCTGCGACATAGACAAAATCAAAGCGGCTTCGGAAAAGATAATTTACGACGATCCCAGAGTTCAAAAAGGAAGCTTCGTCATTGTGGTGGACAATCTCGACGGCGGCGTCTCCTTTGTCATCAAGTATTGGGTGAATACGGAGGATTATTGGGACAGTCTTTACACGAACAACGAAAAAATCTTCAAAATGCTTCAGAAGCTGGACGTTGCTCTGAACGTATCGGCGGTGCGCCTTTTGGAGGACAAGCCTTCGGGAAAAAAGGAAAAGAACAAATCGGAATCATGAGCGGAACTGCTTCCTGATTCGGAGGAGACAGAAATGAAAATCAGATTCAAAAAGAACTCCATGACGTGGGTGCATCTGGGAGTGGGAATAGTTCTGCTTGCAATTATCGTCCCTCTCGCCATTGTCTATCTGCCCTCGCCGCAGAACTACGTCGTGTGCGCGTTTGCCTTTGCCGCGCTGGTCGCGGAGGAGATTTACCGTTATGTCAAGACAGGCATTTACAAGGACGTCGTCGTGACGGAAAGCTACGTGGAGGAACGCGGTCTTTTCAAAAGACGCCGCATTGACTTAAAGGACGTCGGAACCTTCGGCGAAATCAGCTCTGTTTATACAAATACTTCTCGCGGACAATATTTTGTGACCACCGACGTTTACAAAAAAAGGATAGACAGCGCCGCAGAGCTGGACAAAAACACCAGCATTGTTTTCGACGCATCGGCAAAGAGCGCCAGAGCCTTTGAGGAGCTTATCCGCGTCGGAGTGAAAAGAGAGCCGGAGCTCACCGATTGACCGGAAAAAAGGACGCTTCACGCGTCCTTTTTGTTTTATAATTTATTGTTTTTGTTTGCATCGACCATTTTTTGAAAATATATTACCAATTTGTCGTAAATGGCAGACATATCGTCTTGTTCTTCCTGCGTGAGTGCGGCGTTGAGCGTATTTTCCAGATGAGTGCAGATATTTGAGGTGTGCACTTCTATTTTTCTTTTCCCTTCATCCGACATCCTGACGAAAACAAATCTCTTATCGTCTTCTTTCCTGAATCTCTCCACCCAATTCCTCTCCTCAAGATTTTTTACAATGGGTGAAAGATTGGTTGGCAAAACATTTACGATTTTTGACAGCTCGTGCATAGTAAGCTCGTCTTTGTTATTTATGTAAGCGATTATATTGTTTTGCAAAATATTGAAATTTTCCTGCAAAAGCGGGGATTCGTGAGGAAAATCCACATATTCGTTGTAAAGCATATCGTGATTGACCATTTTGTCTTTTAAATTTTTATAAAAATCTTTGTCATGCATAACAGATACCCTTTTGCGCGCAATTGAAATTTAAACAGTCATAGACCGATATAATTTATTTTACTTGATAATTATTTTAATTTTGTGTTGACAAAACAAAATTTATAATGTAAAATATAATTATGTTCGATATAATTATATATTGAACAAATATTTTATCGGAGGTTTTTATGAAAAGCAAAAGACCGGCGGTGTTTGTGTTGGCTGTTGTCGTGTGCCTGCTGTTGGCAGTATCTTTAAGCGCATGTCAAAAGCTTTGCACAATTACTTTTGAAGAAGAGGGAGTGGTCTCGCAGACTGTACGCAAGGGACAAAGGGCAACTAAGCCCTTTTTAGAAAGGGAAAACATGCGTGTCGAGTGGTATTCGGACGAGGAGCTGACGCAGCCTTTCGATTTCGATGCGATTGTTGATTCCGATGTCACTCTGTATCCGAAGTGGATTTCCACCGCGTCCGAAACGGTCAACGTGACGTTTAAAAGCGAAGGAAGAGTCGTGGGAGCTTTGACAGCCGTCAGGGGTGAAAAATTCAACCCTGTATTTCTTGCGGAAACAAACAAAACGCTTGACGGCTGGCATATCGAAGGAGAGTCTGAGTTTTTCGACTTTGAGGCGGGCGCGGAGCGAGACGTTACGCTGGTTGCTGTGTGGGGCGACACGCGAGGTATTTTAAATGTTACCTTTAAAAACGGTGACGAGGAAATGAGCGTTGCCGTAGGTGCGGGAGAAAAAATTTTCGCTCCCGAAATACAGGTCGAAGAAGGGCAAGCTTTGGTAGGGTGGTTTGAAAGCGAGGCTGAGCAGTCGTTTGATTTTGAAAACACGACTATTGATTCCGACATTGTTTTGTACGCTCGATTCGAGAAAAAAAGCTATACGGTAACATTTATCGATTGGGACGGTGACGAATTGCAGTCGTTAAACATTTTGCACGGAGACAACGCTCTTTCACTTGCAGAAACTCCCTACCATGATTACTCGAGTTTTTACGATTTTGCCGGTTGGGATTGTAGCGTCGACCTGACTGAGGTCTCATGCGACGCTGTTGCAAAGGCGACCTACGACGCAAATTATCTCCCCGAAGAAATGTTGGCTTTCGATTTACGTTATGACGGAACTTATGCCGTGCGCTTGAAAGACAATGCGGAAACGGATTATTCACATTATGAAATTGCCGAGTACAGCGTGCTTCCCGAGACTTATAACGGCAAGCCCGTCACAATGGTTGAAAGCAGAGGGTTTATGCCAAAAAAAGCTTTTGTGTTCGACGGAGAAATTCACCTGCTTGTCCCGCACACTTACGAAATCGTCGGCGGACAGGCTTTCGAATCCTTTAACGGGGTGGAAATCGTGCTTGCCGAAGGAGTAAGGGAAATATGGAACAGGGCATTCGGCGACCAGATGTACAAAAACATAAAGCTCGTGCTGCCATCCTCGTTGACGTTGATAGAATATTGGTCGATTACCTTCGGTCATTTTGAAATCGAGCTTGCAGACGGTGAGAATTATATAAGCGACGAAAAGGGAATCTGGACAAAAGACCGCAAGACGCTTTGCTATATACACAACCGCGACATGATATCCGAATTTATCGTTCCCGAAGGAACAGAGTACATAGCGCCGGCGGTATTTGCTTATACTTATCTGGAAAACGTAACTGTCGAGGGTGCTCTCGAGGGAATTGGCGGCGACAATTTTATCGACGACAGTCTCCAAAGCATAATTTTCTTGGATACTGTGGAAAGAGCGGAAAGCGGAGAGGATACGGATTACAATCTCAATTATTGGATTGAGGACGAAACGGAACGTCATGATTTGTTTTGCTCATTGTGGTACTCGGCAAGCTTTCAAAAAATATATATTGAAAATTTTGCGTTGCCCAACGGCTTGAAGCATATCGGTGCGGATTGCTTTAAAAATATTGCATTGACCGAAATCAATCTTGACGGAGTGGAGTATATCGGCAGTGGCGCTTTCGTGTATGTTATGGAGGGCACTCCCGCTTTGCAAAGCGTCACTGTGACAAACAGCCCGAATTACTATTCCCATCAGGGGGTTGCGTTGGTTGCGCGAGGTACGGGCGCGCAAGGCGGAGACCGACTTATGATGTACGCTACGCAAAACAAAACGATGACGGAATATGCTACTCCGACGGCTGTGACTACCATCGACAGCTTTTCTATGAAAGCAAAATATATTGAAAAGCTGTCTGTCAGCGAAGGTTGCTTGGAAATACTCGGCGGAGGAATAGAATTTATTCCCGCAATAGCCGGTCAAGACGGAGCTGCCGTGATTGTGGAGCTGCCTTCTTCGCTTACGACAATTACGACACAACTAAGCAAGTCCTATTGGGGGTATGATGACGTGTCGGATGTTATCGAACCCGCAATCAATCTGTGGTACGGAAAAATAGTTTACGCCAAATCTTTCGGTGTTGCCGGCATGGGCTCGCAAACCATAGCTGTTTTGCGTTCTTATACTCAGGACGAGTTCGTGATACCTGCCTCCGTAACGGAATTCGGCGACGGCTACGGAATAAGTTCGTTGAAAGTTAAAAACTTTTTAGTAGAAGAAGGAAACGCGACATTCGTTGCTTTTGACGGGTGGCTTTACAAAAAGCTTTCTGCCACCAAGCTGCGCCTTGTCGCAGTGCCGAGACTTACGGAAAAAATTGTGGAGGGAGAACTGGTTTTTCCCGAAACTGCGGGTTATACATTGATTGAAATAGGGGATTATGTATTTTACAACTTTTCCGCAGACGATTTTCTCGGCTTGCACGGAATTTCAAGAATAATTGTTCCTGAGGGGATTGAGAAGATAGGCTTCTGCGCTTTTGCATCATGTCAAAATCTGTTAAGCGTACAACTGCCTTCAACGCTTCGAAAAATCGAAACAGGAGCGTTTTCTCAATGCGAAAATCTGCTTGCTGTGGTATTTCAAAACGATTTGGCGCCGGAGCTGGAGGGCGCTCGCTATGCAAAGGACGGCGGAATTTATAGGAACAGCGTTTTTTACGTCAGTTACGGATATTGGGATGAAAAAAACGAACAATATGTAGAATTTCACGGTTTGCCGCTCGATTGCAAATTGTACGTTCCTGATCAATCTTTTGAAGCATATAAACTTGCTCTAGGTCTGCATGCACTGCAGGAAGACGGAAAGGACACGTATTCCGCTTCCGTTTGCAAAGTCAGCGAAATGTCCGTTGAATGAAATCAATGAAATAAAAATAAGGCTGTCTGACGACAGCCTTTTTGCTATAACGGGGAAATAAAAAAGGGCGCGCCCCTATTTTCGCACCCAATTTTTGATTTCTTTCCGCTTCCGTCGGATAAAATAATTTCTCCGAATTGTAGTTTTTTTGGAAGGTGCGAAATAAAATCATTCCCCGCATAGACCTTGTAAAGGTTTTTACACTAATAAAATGCTCCAATAGGTCTGTTTGTTTCGCACTTTCTTTAATTTTTATCTGATTTTCCCGAATTTTTCAAATAAACATAAATTACGCCTGCGGAATTATTTGAAAATTTTCTAATCCCGACCGAAAACGGGAGGCATTTTCCGCTTGTGCTCGTTCCTATTGTAAATCGAGTCGATTTTTTCCTTTGTTTCCCGATTTGCGCGATTGAAAAGTATATAGTCGTCGATTTCCGCGTATGTCATGCCCAGCTCCTGCTCGTCGGTCTGTCCTTCCCAAAGCCCCGCAGAGGGTTTTTTGTCGATAATACTCTGCGGCGCGCCGAGAAACCGCAAAAAATCCAGCACTTCTCTCACAGTCAGGTCGCCTATGGGGTTGAAGTCGTAGCCGCCGTCGCCCCATTTCGTGAAATAACCCATGGTATTTTCGCTGCGGTTGCCCGTGCCCGCGACGAGGCAGCCTTCCGTTTGCGCTATGAGATACAGGGTGGTCATCCTCAGGCGCGGATTTACGTTAGCAGTGGATTTTTTTACCGTTTCCGCGTCGGCGGCGTTTAATGCGTGCCGCGCCGCGCTCGTCAGAGCGCGCTTTGCTTCCGTTATATCAACGGTTCGGGTTTCTATGCCGAATTTATCTGCAAGCCGCTTGGCGTCCTCCGAATCGGAGGTGTAGTTTTGTTTGCTTTCGCACGGCATGATTACGCCTATCGTTTTTTCGGGACAAGCCGCCTTGCACAGGATACCCGTAAGAGCACAATCCTTGCCGCCGCTGTTGCCGAACACGACGCCTTTTGCGCCGCTTTCCTCGATTATGCGCTTTATCCACGCCGTTCTCGCTTCCTTTTCCTTTGCCCAATCTCTCATGTCAATCTCCTTTGTCTTCATTTCTCGACCTTAACGCCAGCCAAACCGACAAAACCTGAATATCCGCCGGGCTGACGCCGCTGATTTCGCTTGCGCGCAGCAGGTTTTCGGGGGCGATTTTGTTGAGCTTTAAAGCAGCCTCGTTTTTCAAGCCTTTTATCAGCCTGAAATCCGTTCCTTGCGGCAGCTTTTTCGCCTCCAGCGCCGCTTGAGACTTCATCTGCGCTTCCGCTTTTGCAATGTAGCCGGCATATTTTATTTCCGTCTCGAAGCTTTCCAGCTCGTTTTGCGGAATACCGCTAAACACACCCTCGTTTACAAGCATTTCTATCCGGACGGCGGGACGCTTCAGCAACGCGGATATCGTTGCGCCGTTGTCCGTCGGTTTTTCGCCCGCCTGAGCGAGTATGCGGTTTGCCGTATCGGGCGAAAGAGCGATTTCCGCCGATTTTTTCATGTATTCCAGCCGCTTGAGACGCTCGGAAAATTTTTCATACCTTTGGTCGTCCACAAGCCCCAGCTCGCGCCCCAACGGCGTGAGACGCAAATCCGCGTTGTCCTGTCTGAGAATCAGGCGGTGCTCCGCGCGTCCCGTCATCATTCTGTATGGCTCGTCCACTCCCTTAGCGGTAATGTCGTCTATCAGCACGCCGATATAAGAGCTGTTGCGGCTCAGAACAAACGGGGGCTGTTTTTTGAAGAAACGCGCCGCGTTTATGCCTGCGACAAGCCCTTGACCGGCCGCCTCCTCATAGCCGCTCGTGCCGCAAATCTGACCCGCAAAAAACAATCCCCCGTGCCTTTTGGACATGAGAGAGGAGTCAAGCTCCGTAGGGTCGATGCAGTCGTATTCTATGGCGTAGGCGTCGCGCATAATTTCCGCGTTTTCAAGCCCCTTGACAGTGCGTATGATTTCCCGCTGCACGCAAACGGGCATAGAGCTTGACAGCCCGGCAACATAAATTTCTTCGGTGTCCTCGCCCTCCGGCTCCAGAAAAATCTGATGACGTTCCTTGTCGGCGAATCTTATTACCTTGTCTTCTATAGACGGGCAGTATCTGGGACCTACGCCCCGTATGGAGCCGTTGTAAATCGGAGCCTTTTCCTTGTGCCGAAGTATAACCTCTTTGGTTTCGGGCGTAGTGTAGGTCAGGTAACATTCGCGTTTGTTGGTTGCCTGCCCGTTCAAATAGGAAAGCGGCAGCGATTCGTCGCCCTCCTGTCTTTCGGTTGCGGAAAAATCCACGCTGCGGCGGTGTATGCGCGCGGGCGTGCCTGTTTTGAAGCGTCTTAGCTCGAAGCCGAGCTTTTTCAGATATGCCGAAAGCCCGTAGCAGCCCGCAAAGCCGTTGGGACCCTGCTTTTTGTTGTAGCTGCCTACGAAAATTTTGCTGGACAAATAAACGCCTGTGGCGACTACAAGCGACACGCAGCGGTATTTTTCTCCCGCGGCGGTCTCCACCTGCCAAAGCGCGTCCGGGCGACTCGAATCCGCGCTGCCGCCTTGCTTGACGATTTTTTTGATTTTAACGGCTTCGCCCTGCCGCAAAGAAAGTCCCGGAGTTTGCTCCAGACATTTTTTAAATTCGGCGTGATAAGCGTTTTTATCCACCTGCGCACGAGGGCTGTATACGGCAGGACCCTTGCTTTTGTTGAGCATACGCATTTGCAGCGTGCATTTGTCGGCGATGAGAGCCATTTGCCCGCCCAGCGCGTCGATTTCCTTTACAATCTGCCCCTTTGCCGTGCCGCCTATGCTGGGATTGCATGCCAAAAAAGCCACAGCGTCGAGGTTTGCTGCAAGAACGAGAGTTTTACAATTCAGTTTTGCGGCGGCGACTGCCGCTTCGCAGCCCGCGTGTCCCGCTCCGATAACGATGACGTCGAAAAAATCCATATATTTTTCGCTTCCGAAAATTGATAATGTTATTATACCACGTTTGCACGTCTGTTTAAAAGTTTTTTAGTGAGGTGGGGAGGGTATATTTGAAATTATTTTAAAATAAGATAAAAAGACAAGCCCTGCGCTCAATCTGTCGGGCGCGGCTCGAGGGGGAAAATCGGTAATGGGAATTATCTGGATTCTGCTCATGGTTGTAAGCATAGGGATTATGATGTTTTCCGATCCCGCCGGAGTTCTGAGCGCCATGACGGCGTCTGTCAATGAGTCGCTTCTGCTGTGCGTAAAAATGTGCGGAGTCTACTGCGTGTGGCTGGGCTTCATCAAAATCATGGAGGAGATAAACGCGCTTAAGGCGGTGGGCAGCCTGCTGCGTCCGCTGATAGAAAAGCTGTTCGGGCAGGTCAATCCCAAAGCAAAGGATTATCTCGTAGTCAACATAAGCGCAAACCTGATAGGAGTAGCCAATGCCGCGACGCCCACCGCTATCAAGGCGATAGGGGAAATGGACAGAGGCGACGTAAAAATGACCAGAGGTATGGCAATGCTGTTTGTCTTAAACGCCACGGGAATAGAGCTTTTGCCCTCGACGGTTATGAGCATGCGCGCGGCTGCCGGCAGCGCTAGCCCCGCCGATATATTGCTGCCGTCTTTTATCGTCAACGTCGTCACAACCGCGATAGGCATCTTGCTCGTATGTTTATTGTATAAAAAAGAGTTGGACAAAAGCGCTTCGGAAAAATCTGATACGTACAATGTTTCGTCTCCGCTTTCGGACAGGCGGGCGTGAAGCCCCCGGAGCGGCGCGATTGACGTTGAGCTTGCCGGCTGTCCGTTTTTGTGCGTGCGGAATTGTAAAGAGGACATAAAATGGGAGATTACATTGTTCCGATATTATTCGTCTCGCTGATACTGATTGCGGCGATAAAAAAGAAAAATCCGTATCAGTGCATGATAGAGGGAGCAAAGGAGGGCTTTTCCGCTTCTTTCGGACTGTTTCCCAATATTATGGCGATTTTTCTCGCGCTCACCCTCATGCAGGCAAGCGGACTCAGCGACATGCTGAGCCGTCTGCTTGCCGCTCCGCTGCAATGGCTCGGCATCCCCAAAGAGCTGGCAGGACTTGTGGTGCTGCGTCCCGTCAGCGGCAGCGGCAGTCTTGCAATGCTCAACGACGTGCTCACCAAATACGGTCCGGACAGCTATATCGGTCGCTGCGCGACCATGATTGTGGACGGATGCGACACTGTGTTTTACATCGCTACCATTTATTTCGCGCAAACCAAAGTCAAAAACACCGGCAAAGCGATTGCTATCGCGTTGTTCGTTTCTTTTTTAAGCTGTCTGTTGGGCTGCTGGCTGTGCAGGATTATGTGAAAAAAGCCGTCGTGTCGACGGCTTTCGTTTTAGAAGCTTTTTAACTATGATTGTTGTCTGTTTTGTCCGAGTCAAAAGGATCGTAGGATTTTTGCGCGTTCTCGAAAGGGGGTTTTGACGAGGAGTCGAAATTTCCGAAGCCGTTCTGGCGATATTGACTGTAGTTGGCGTTTTCAGGCAGATGATGAGCTTCTTTGAGAGAAATTATGCCGACAATCGCTGCGGCAAGATATGCCGCCATAACTATTATCGTCGTAAAATCGAATTCGCCCATAAACATATCGTACAAAGAACTCAAAACGCTTAGCAAATCGATTACTACGAAAAATATTACTATGCCGTTCCGCTCGTTTATTCTGCCGTCGGCTTTGATTTGAGGCGATTTGAGCAGCTTGACGGAAAACACTATCATAACGACGCTTACGGCGATTAAAATTACGCCCACGATAATAACGACGGATGTGAAAATGGAGTCGACGAAGTCGGTCTGCGAAGGATCGACAGAGCTTTTGATCAGCTCGACTATCCATCTGCTCCAAAACATGAACACTAAACCGCCTAAGGCTAAAATAATTCCGAAAATCAAATTGATGATTCCTACTGCTTTCTGCAGCTTTACTTTTTTGTAGTTCATAAAAATTCTCCTCCCTTGAATTTTACCTTCAAATTTGATTTGCGTCAAGAAATCTTGCGGTGTGAGCGGAAATTCGTTTAATTTTTTTCTAATCGGTTTGCCTTGCATGCCTTTTGCGTCGTCAAAAATTTCCGCGCCCGCTCGCCTGACAAAGGGGAACAGTATCGGAAAGCCAAAAAGAAAGCGCCTTTTTAAAGGCGCTTTCTTTTTGAAAAAGCAGATAATTTTTTGTCAATAGCTGCCGTTGTAGTTGTTTACTCGTCTTACAAAGCCGCCGTGGTGTCTTTCTTTGAGGGAAAGTCCCGCGAGAATTGCGGAAGCGAGATAAGCAAGCATTATGACCACGGAGGAAATCGCCATAGCCGCGCCGCCGAAAAAGTTCATTACCGAGCCCAAAAAGGCGATAATGTTTATCACGAGAAAGAATATAACGATGCCCTTTCTGTCGGCGACGACGCCGTTGTCGCTTATCTGCGGAGTTCTGATAAGTCTTGCCGCAAGCACTATCATTATAATGCCGAAAATCATCATAAGAACTCCCGATACGATTATGACCGCCGTCATCACGTTGCCGGCCGCAGCCGCGCCTGTGCCGTTCTGACCTATCGTGCCGTTGAACATTCCCGCAATTGTGCTGCTGAGCAGCAGATACAAAAGTCCGCCCACAACTTCGAAAATGCCCAGTATGAGATTTATTATCCCGACGGACTTTTCCAATCTAACCTTTTTTTCGTTCATAACAATCTCCTTGATTTAAATTTTGAGACTTAACGTATTGGGCGGAAAAAAACCGCGCATCCGTTTGTTTTCAGTATGCGCAGAAGAAAAAATATTATTCTTTTTTGCGGTTATTCGTTACGGAAACGGCGGAAAAACGCATGGATAAGGAAAATAAATCAAAATTGTAACGATTAGGTAGGGGAATAAGCGTGTCGCGCACCCCTTGTTTGAAGTCGGTTTTGGCTGGGGAATAGACGTTTAAGCTAAAGGCGGCTTGGGTTTTTAAAAGAAATATTCATGTTTCACGAAAATTCCGTCAAACGGCTTGCCGTGCTTTTTTGAGGCATACCGCGCTCATTGCCACAGCGGCGACGTTTGCGCAAATAATCGGCACAAGGATGATATAAGAAAATTTGTCTGTAATTAAGTTTGCGATTCCTCCCGCGACCATAGCGGTATTGACAATCATAAGAAAAATAAGGCAGCCTTTTTGCAGCTTAAATCTGTTATTATCCAACCCGCACCCGCAAATTACAACAAAAAGCGCGGAAGCAAGCAGCTGCAAAAAGCCGACTAAGGCAATGGAAATGCCGTAAGCCGAAATAACCGATTTGAACGTATCGTAAGCTATATCGGAAGGGAAAAATCCGTCAAACAGGAAAAAATAGCTTTTGTCCGCAGCTGCATAATAAAAGCTTGAATAGGCATATCTCAAGCCGAAAGCAACAAGAAAAATCGCCATTGCAATGTTTATTATTCCCGTTTTCATTTGCAGCGGTTTTTTTTCGTGTTCCATCTCGTCTCCTTTTGCTTTATTAAAGCACAGATGCAGAATTATGTCAAGGCTTTCGCTTTTGCGTCGGAAAAGCCCTTTGTACGAAAAGATATCGTGTGCGTTCTTTATTAGTTTTTGCGGCTGTTATTTAAGAATATGCCTTGCCTCCCGAAACGGTTTGCGCCGACCGGCTGCCGTAGCTTAAACGATTCAGAATTTTTTGACCGAACCTTTTAAAATCGCTTGACAATCCGAACTCAAGGTGCTAACATAGACAAGCATCGTGTTGACTGCGATGCGTTTTTGTCGCGGGGTAGAGCAGCCTGGTAGCTCGTCGGGCTCATAACCCGGAGGTCGAGTGGTTCAAATCCCTCCCCCGCAACCATAAATGGCGGCGTAGCTTAGTTGGTTATAGCGGCCGGTTCATACCCGGCAGGTCGTTGGTTCGAGTCCGACCGCCGCTACCACACCGTTTGTTACGGTCGTTTTTTACGTGGCTCCTTGGTCTAGCGGTCTAGGACATCGCCCTTTCACGGCGGCAACACGGGTTCGAGTCCCGTAGGAGTCACCATCCTTCGGGAGCATAGCTCAGTTGGGAGAGCACCTGCCTTACAAGCAGGGGGTCACAAGTTCGAGCCTTGTTGTTCCCACCAAAAAAAGACCGTTTTAAAAGCGTCCTTTGTGAAAAGGACGCTTTTTCTTTTATTTTTTCACAGAAAACATGTGACTTTTTGTGCCGACCACTCGCAAAAAAACTTAAAAAGGGGTCAGATTTTTATATCGTATTTCAATATTTCACGACGCTCGAATTGCACGGCGCAAAAACGCCCGTCGTCAGACAAGGTAAATTTATTTTGTTTTTGCCGTTTTTCCGATTTGTCAGACGAAAACGCTTAAGCGCTCCTGAAAGAATAAACTTACGGCTTTGCCTTTTGCTTCTTTTTCTCCAGCAGGATAAACAAACGGGTGTTAAGCTCTTCAAACAAATCGTGTCTGCGGCACAAGGCGATGAAGGTCAGTTCGCTTCGGCTCAGTCCTGAACGCAGCATTGCATAACGCTTTGTCATCTGAAGCTCGTCATAGTCCTCCTTGCATGCGTTTTCGACGCTTATTCCCTTAATATCCCAATTTCTGCAAATTTCCAAATACTTTTGTATGTGGTCGTTAAAGCCCGATATATAGGGCACCAACTCGCTTTTGTCTATCCAATCGTTAAAATGTATCATAAAAACTCCTTTGTGATATTTTGCCTGCCGTATATGCGCGCCCGTACACGGCGAAAGCTGCTGCCGCGCGTTAAAGACAGCCTGATATCGTGTCCGTAAATTTTATATCGTTAAGCTTGTCTGTTTCGCGCGGAAGAAACGTAAAATAATAAAGTTTCCTTATAAACAATATCATAAGCAAACCTTATACGTCAAGCTTTTTTTATAAAGGTTTTATATGATTTTGTCATGATAAATAAATTTCCGAAAATTTTCAAAGAGCTACTGATAGACAACGATTTAAATCAAAGCAAAATCGCAGAGCTGTTGAACACTACGCAGCCGACGATAAGTAATTGGCTCAAGGGGCTGTATCAGCCCGACATAGAAACTATCTATCGGATTTGTTATTATCTGAAAACCACGCCCAACGAATTGCTGGGGTGGAACGAGCTGGGAATAAACGATTTGAAATACCAGGAATATTATTTGCATAATCGGGAAAAGTTTGACGACGAGAACAAGCTTGCAGCGCGTGAAAGCCGTATTTCCTGCGAAAGTCCGACGCAAAAAAGCAAGGAATCCGGCATTTACGACGGAGAAATAGAGAATCCGCAGGAGCTTTTCGAGTGGGTGGAAAAAAACAGGTAAATTGAGTCCGGCAGCTTTAGCAGGCTGCGGCGCGCCGAAATCGATTTTAAGCGTTCCTTTGTCAAAAGGGCGTTTTTTCTTTGGATTTAAACGCTTGACAAACATATATTGCCGCGTTAATATAAATTCGCTGTCGAAAAGCCGCATTTCGCAAGCCGAAGTTTGGCAAAGCTTTTAACTTAAGTTTAAAAACAAAATACGCCGTCAAAAATTTATTTGACCGAAAAGGAGAAAAGGATATGATAAACAAAGATATGACGATTATGGAGGCTCTGGAAGAAAACAGAGCGGCTGCTACGGTTTTTGCCGGATACGGAATGGGCTGCATAGGCTGTCTTGCCGCAAGCGGCGAAACCATTGCCGAAGCGGCGACTCATCACGGCATAGACGTTGACGAGCTTGTGGGCAAGCTCAACGAAACCTGCAAAAAAGGTTGAACTCAGCCGACGAAACGGACAAGTCAAAAAGGGCGAAGCGGTTTGCTTCGCCCTTTCGTCATCTGAAATCGTTGTTTTTGCCGAGCAGATAATTATTTGTTTTCATAAGCGCGTTGTCAAGCGCACTTTTTTTCCAGATTTGCAACGAATTTTTCAAGTCGGTCCATAGCCTTTACTATGGTATCCATGCTTACGCAGTAGCCTATTCTCATATATCCTTCCGCAGAGAAGCAAACTCCGGGAATAACGGCGACCTTGCACTCCTTGACAAGACGCGTACAGAATTCCATGCTGCTCATGCCGAATTTGCGTATGCTGGGCATTATGTAAAACGCGCCCTCCGGCTTGACCACGTCCAGTCCCATGCCGACAAGTCTGTCGTAGCAATAATCGCGTCTTTTTCTGTATTCCTCCACAAACGGAGCGGGGTCGAATCTGAGCGCCTCAATCGCTGCGTACTGGATAAACGTGTTGGCGCACACGGTGGCATATTGGTGAACCTTGAAAGCCTGACCGACAAATTCTCTGTCCGCCATCATGTAGCCCAGCCTCCAGCCGGTCATGGCGTAAGGCTTGGAAAAGCTCTGGCAGTAAACGATTTTTTCCCGCAGGTCCTGAAATCTTACGAACCCGACGCGGCGCTCGTTGTACACAAGCTGGTTGTAGCACTCGTCGCATATAACGAACATTTCGCGGTTTTTGACCTGCGCGTAAACATTTGAAAGCGACTGCTCGTCAAGTATGGTTCCCGTAGGGTTGTTGGGGCTTGTGAGTATGATTGCTTTGGTTTTTTCGGAAATAACGGCTGCCAAAGCTTTTTCCGTTATCTGAAAATCGTCGGGAGCGGTGTCAAGCTCGACGTATTTGCCCTTGCACAGCTCGATGACCGGTTTGTACATGGAAAAAGCGGGCACGGGGACGATAACCTCGTCTCCTTCGTTTATTATTGCGAAAAGGGCGCTCATGATGGCTTCCGTGCTGCCTGTGGTTATCATAATTTCATCTTCGTCGTAGTGCACGCCGTTGAGCTTTTCCTCGAAAGCCGAAATTTCCCTGCGCAGCTCAGCCACGCCCATTGTGGGCGCGTAAAAGGTTTTGTTGTTTTCCAGAGCGGCTCCGCAGGCGTCCTTGACCTGCTGCGGAGTGTGGAAATCCGGCTCGCCGAGAGTGAGAAACAGCTCTGCGCCCTCCTTGTGCGCCATATCGTTGAAAGCGCGCAGGGGACTTGGCTCGATACGTGTAACCTGTTCGTTGAATTTCATGATTTTATCTCCCTTGATTGAATTATATCATATATGCCGCAGACCGCAGGTGTAATTTGTTTGAAAAAAGCCGCACTTCCTTTCATCGGAAATCTCGTCCGCGCGTGACTGGCAAAAGCCGCGCGAAAGTCGCGGGCTTTGCCGACGACAAGGTAATTTTTGTTTTCCGAGTTGCCAAGCCTGACGGTAGGTGCTATAATGTCAGTCGGAGAAAACGGATATGATTTACAGTATGCTTGGAAAAACAAATCTGGTAATATCGCGCGTGGGGCTGGGAGGCATACCCTTGCAGCGGCTCACCCTGCAGGAGGCAACGGAGACGGTGCGCTACGCTCTCGACTGCGGAGTCAATTTCATAGATACGGCTCGCGGTTATACCGTAAGCGAAAGATATATCGGCGCCGCGCTCGCGGGCGGCAGAAGAAACGACGTCGTGCTTGCGACCAAAGCGCCTCCGCTGGAATACTCCGCCATGCTTAAAGAAATGGAGGGGAGCTTAAACGACCTCGCCACCGATTATATCGATTTGTATCAGGTGCACAACGTGAAGGATTGCGCGTCTATAGACCGTATTTTCGCCGCAGACGGAGCTTACGAGGCATTTCTCGAAATGAAAGCCGCAGGCAAAATAGGACACTTCGGCGTGACCAGCCACAAGCGCGAGGTTCTCGCCTATCTGCTTGAAAAATACGCCGACAAGACGGAAACCATTATGTTTCCTTACAACATAGTGGAAACTCAGGGCGAGGAGCTTTTCGCGCTTGCGTCAGGTCTCAACGTGGCGGTCATCGTCATGAAGCCGCTTGCAGGCGGAGCAATAGAAAACGCCGCGCTTGCCATGCGTTTCGCCTTGTCCAATCCCGACGTGTCGGTGGTCATACCCGGTATGGCGGAAAAATCGGAAGTGGATATAAACACGGCGCAGACCGCCGAGCTTTCCGACGCCGACAGGGAGGAGTGCAAGCGTCTGGCAAACGCGCTCGGCTCCGAGTTCTGCCGCCGATGCAGCTATTGCGCGCCCTGTCCCGCAGGTCTGGACATACCTACCATTTTTACATTCGAGGGATATCTGAAAAGGTACGATTTGGCGGATTGGGCAAAGGACAGATATATGCACCTTCAAAAACGCGCCAAAGATTGCGTGAAATGCGGCGAGTGCGAAAGGAAATGTCCGTATGAGCTTAAAATCCGAGACAGAATGCAGACAGTCGCGCAGGAGTTCGCCGATGCCGAGCAGGCTCGGACGGACGCGGAAAGGAGCTGAAAGTATGGCGTTGTTCGACTGCAAGCTGTATTCTCACGTTTTGCATCAGCCCGTGCACGTATCCATTTACGCGCCGGACAGAAAGAATTTTGAAATGTCCGATTTTGACGTCGTGCTTTTGCTGCACGGCATGTGCTGCGACGGAAAGGACTTCTTCTTAAGGACTGGAATCGCCGATTATGCGGACGGAGCAGGCGCGGTCCTCGTTGCACCCTCCTGCGGCAACAATTATTTCGCGGACGGTGTGAACGGACTTAAATATGAAACGTATTTGTTTTGCGAGCTGCTTCCTTATCTGAGAAAAACCTTCGGTCTAAGCGACCTGCGGGAAAAGAATTTTATTCTCGGCGTCTCCATGGGGGCTTTTGCGGCTGTGCGCTTGGGGTTGACTTATCCGGAGCGCTTCAAGGCAGTGTGCTCGCTTTCCGCTCCCATAGATTTGAAAACTGCGGTGGAAACGCTGCGCGACAACCTCAAGGACTGCCGCCGCCGCGCCTTTTGCTCGGTTTACGGCTCGGTCGAGCAATTCGCGGCTTCCGATTCGGATATCATGAGACTGATAAAACTTGCTTCTCCGTCGTCCGCGCCGTTTGTTTATCTGTATGCGGGGCGCAACGATCCTCTTTTGCCGCTTAACGGGCGCGTTGCGGAGACAATGAGGGCAAGGGGCATGGCTGTGGCGCTGGAAACGGACGACGGCGCTCACGATTGGCAAAGCTGGGACAGACAGGCAAAAAAATTCATCGAGACGTATGTCGGAAAATGAAACCAAATCAAAGGACGCGGAAGCGTCCTTTTTGCGTCGTGCGCTTAATGTCGAATTTAGCCGAAACACGCGTAATTTGCTTGACAAACCACACTGAAGCTCTCATAATATTCATATCGGCCGGATTTGTCGTCAGCCGCGATTTCGGCACTTAAAAATTAAAGGAGAGGAAAATTGAAAGAGAATTTATTCGAAGCGGCGCGTTCAGACGAGAAGCTGAGATCCGCCGCATTTGACACGCGTTGCGCGTTGGACGAAATTTTGTGGAGATTAAGGGACCTGAGTCTGATACACAACGATATCTCCGACCTGATAAGCGTGAATTGCGGGTTTTCGGACGTAGCGGCAGACCTGAAAAGCGTTTCGTCGGACACGCGCGACAGGATAAGGGAGGCTTTCAGATACCGCGAAATGAACGAAGCTTTGAACCGTGTGCTGGGTTATGAGCTTGCCAGAGTATGCGAGAGCATAGAAGGCGTGCTTTATCCGGACGGAGAAAGATGAGCAGGTTTGCCCGCTTCCCGCGAAGCGGGATATTTTTTGGTTAAACCGTTTTAAACGGTTGACAAAACCTTGCCGCGCTGATAATATACACGAAGAAGCCTATCGAGAGTGTCGGAGGGACGGACCCGAAGATGACACAGCAACCGGACGGAGAGCGTCACAGGTGCTAAATTCCGCAGGGCGTGGCTCTGGAAGATAGGACGGCTAAACCGGCTGTTGCATCAACCCCGCGCTTTCGCGGGGTTGTTTTGATTTTCAGAAAGGTTTTATTCAGGACACCAAAGGAGAAAATATACGTATATGCAAGGCAAAAGATTTTTTACGAGCGAGAGCGTGACCGAAGGACATCCCGACAAAATGTGCGACCAGATTTCCGACGCCATATTAGACGCCATACTTGAAAAGGATAAAAACGCGCGGGTGGCGTGCGAAACGGTTGCTTACACGGGAGGCGTTGTGGTTGTGGGTGAAATAAGCACCTCCTGTTACGTGGATATAAAAAGCATAGTGCGCAAAACCGTTAAGGAAATCGGCTACACGCGCGCCAAGTACGGCTTTGACGGCAACACGTGCAGCGTGCTTACTTCGATTGACGAGCAGTCGCCCGACATCGCTTTGGGCGTGGACAAAAGTCTGGAGAGCAAGAACGGCGAAAGCGACGGCGCGGAGCTTGGCGCGGGAGACCAGGGCATGATGTTCGGTTATGCCTGCGACGAAACTCCCGAGCTTATGCCCGCCGCCCATGTTTACGCCAACATGCTTACAAAGCGCCTTGCCCAAGCCCGCAAAAACGGAGAAATACCCGACCTGCGTCCCGACGGAAAGGCTCAGGTTACCGTAGAGTATGACGGAGATAACGTAAAAAGAATAGACACTGTCGTAGTTTCTTCCCAGCACGCGGCGGAGGCTGATATGGAGACTCTGCGCGGAGAAATCATGGAAAAGGTGATTTTGAAAACTCTGCCGAAAAATCTTATCGACGGGGAAACCCGATTTCTAATCAATCCTACGGGCAAGTTTGTGATAGGCGGACCTATGGGAGACTCGGGGCTTACCGGCAGAAAAATCATCGTGGACACCTACGGCGGCTATTGCCCGCACGGCGGCGGCGCATTTTCCGGCAAAGATCCCACAAAGGTGGACAGAAGCGCGGCTTATATGGCGCGATATATCTGCAAAAACATAGTTGCCGCAGGCGTGGCGCGCCGTGTTCAGCTGCAGCTGTCCTACGCGATAGGCGTGGCGCGTCCCGTTTCGGTGTGCGCGGACACCTTCGGCACGGGCGTGATTTCCGACGAGCAGCTTACCGAAATAGTAAAGCGTTTGTTCGACCTGCGTCCGCAGGCTATTATCCGCAAGCTGGATTTGCTTAACATTTCGTACAGACAGATTGCAAGCTACGGGCATTTCGGGAGAGACGGCATGACGTGGGAGAATACCGATTCCGCGCCTTCGATTGCCGCTGCGGCAGAGGAATACAAATCGGTCAGATGACTTTTAAGGGAGCAATAAGCAACATAGTTTTCTTCAACTCGGAAAACGGCTACACGGTTTTCCAGCTGATTTCCGACAGCGACGGGGAGGAAATCACCTGCGTGGGATATCTTCCTCAGCTCAACGTCGGTCAGGAGCTTGAGGTATCGGGAAAGCTCGTCACTCATCAGAAGTTCGGCGAGCAGCTTTCCGTTGAAAAATTTTCACTCGTGTCTCCGACCGGCTCGGAGGGGCTTGTCAGATATCTTGCGAGCGGGCTTATCAAGGGAGTGGGAGAAGCTACGGCAAGGCTCATTGTAAAAGCCTACGGCGAGGACACGCTTTCAGTTTTGGAAAGCTCTCCCGAAAGTCTCGCCCGGCTTCGCGGTATAAGTCTGAAAAAAGCGCGCGCAATCGGCGAGGAGTTCAACGCGCACAGAGCCATGCAGGAGCAGATTATGTTTCTGCAAAGCTACGACATCACACTCAACACGGCGATAAAAATTTACCGCGTTTACAAGGACAAAACGGAGAGCGTTTTAAAGAGCAATCCCTATCGCTTAATCGACGACGTGGACGGAATAGGCTTTTTGTCCGCCGACAGAATTGCCGTCAGCATGGGTATAGGACCGGACAGCGAGTTCCGTTTGCGCGCGGGAATTGTTTATTGTTTGAAGGATGCGGCGGAAAAGTCGGGAAATACCGTGCTTGACGAGGAAACGCTTAAAAGAAGCGTGGGAGAGCTGTTGGGCTACGACGTATCCGACCGTCGCGAGCTGTACGACGAGACCGTCGACAATCTGATTTTCGACCTGCTGGTGCGCCGTTTTGAAAGCGGCGAAAAAAACGGGCTTGCTCTGGCAAGGTATTACAACATAGAAAAGAACATAGCGGGCGCGCTTGTCAGGCTGGACGAGGAGGCGCCTGCCATTTCCGCGTCGTTCAAGGCGCTTATAGACGACTTTCAGTCGGCAAACGGCGTAAAGCTGCATCCCAATCAGCGTCAGGCGGTGGAGGCGGCGTTTTTGAACGGCGTCACGGTGATTACGGGCGGACCGGGCACGGGCAAAACCACAATCGTCAGGTGCATTTCCTACATCTGCGACGCGCTGGACGTCAAGTCGGAGTATTGCTGCCCGACGGGGCGCGCCGCAAAGCGTCTGAGCGCGTCTACAGGCAAAAATGCCAAAACCATACACAGGCTGCTTGGAATGGAAGCGAGAGACGACAGGCTTGTTTTCGCTTACGACGCGGGCAATCCTCTGGAAGCGGATCTCGTGGTGGTGGACGAGGCGTCCATGGCGGACGCCGTTATATTCAACAGTCTTTTGAAAGCGTTAAGGCGCGGCTGCCGTCTCGTGCTTGTGGGCGACAAGGACCAGCTCCCGTCGGTGGGGGCGGGCAACGTGCTTGCCGACGTGATAAAAAGCCGTCTGTTTTCCGTAAACGAGTTGACGCACATTTACAGGCAGTCTGAGGACAGCTATATAGTGACCAACGCGCACTTGATAAACAGCGGGAAAATGCCGGCGATAGAAAAGGACAGCAAGGACTTTTTCTTCATCGCGCGGGACAATCAGGAGGACATACTCAACGAGGTTACGGGGCTGGTGACGACGCGGCTTCCCAAGTTCACTTCCCTTTCTCCTTCCGAGATACAGGTGCTTGCTCCCATGAAAAGCGGGCTTGCGGGGGTGACAAACCTAAACCGCACGCTGCAGGCGAAGATAAATCCCTTTGACCGCTCCAAAAGCGAAATCAACGTGGGCGGCACGGTTTTCCGCACGGGAGACAAGGTCATGCAGACGGTCAACGACTACAACATGGAGTGGGAAATCAACGACGCCGACGGCGTAAAAGCAGGCAAGGGCGTGTTCAACGGAGATATAGGTTACGTGACGAGAATAGACCGCACCGAAAGCCTTGCCGAAATTATGTTCGACGACGGCAGGAGGGCAATTTACACCGCGGCGGATTTGCCCGACCTCGCGCTGGCTTACGCCGTGACCGTTCACAAAAGTCAGGGCAGCGAGTTCGACGCGCTGGTGGTGGCGGTGACAAACGGACCGCCCACCATACTCAACCGCAATCTGCTTTACACCGCCGTGACGCGCGCCAAAAAGACGGTGGTTTTGGTTTGCAGCAAAAGAATGCTGGGCATGATGGTCAAAAACAATTATATCGAGGAGCGCGGCACCATGCTGAAGGAATTTTTAAAGGAAGAAAAGCAGAAGCGCGCGGCTCTGTTCTCGTGAACGGGGTTGACAAAAAGCGCGCGGACAAAAGCAGGGGGCTGTCGCGTTTTTTCGGCGCGCACCGCTTTACCTGCGTATGCTGCGGCGCGGACGTTTTCGACGATTCGGGGATTTGCGACTTCTGCCTGCCGCGCCTTTTGTTCAACAACGGCAAAACGTGCGCGCGGTGCGGGGCTGCTTTGGGCGACGTTGACAACAGATTTTGCGCTGCGTGCGAAAAATTCGACGAAGTGTTTTTCGACGGCGCGGCGTCGGCTTTCGTTTACGGCGGAGAGACGAGCCGTCTGATTCTCAAAATGAAATACGGCGGCGCAAAATATCTTTCGGAGTTTTTCGCAAGGTTCATGGCGAAAAAGTTTTTTACGCTTTCCGTCGGTTTCGATTTGGCAATTCCCGTTCCCATGACAAAATCCGCCAAGAAAAAACGCGGATACAATCAAGCGGAGTTGCTAACTGCGGAATTTTGTGATATAATCGAAACTGATTTTCGCTTCGACCTTTTGGAAAAGGTGCGCGAAACTCCGCAGCAGGAAACGCTCGGCTTTAAGCAGCGCCGTGAAAATCTTAAAGGCGCTTTTTCGGCAAAACGGGACGCCGCGCTCGAGGGAAAGCGGATTTTGCTGATTGACGACGTAAAAACCACCGGCGCGACAATCAATTTGTGCGCCAAAGCGCTTAAAAAAGCGGGCGCGGCATACGTATTCGCGCTGACTGCCGCAAGCTCACGCGACATAGCGGCTACGGAAAGGGATTTGATATGAACAACAAAAAGCAGCTTAAACAATTGGAAAAAATAGCGGCTAAGGTCGAGGCTCTTGCCGACCGATTCGCCGCCAAGACGGACGCGCAGCTCAAGGAAACGACGCCTGCGCTCAAAGCCCGATTTGAAAAGGGAGAGGATTTGGAAGCGCTGCTGCCTGAGGCGTTTGCCGCAGTCAGGGAAGCGGCAAAGCGCGTACTAAATATGTATCACTTTCACGTGCAGGTTTTGGGCGGCGTCGCCCTGCATCAGGGGCGAATCTGCCAGATGAGCACGGGCGAAGGAAAAACGCTGGTTTCCACCATGCCGGCTTATCTCAACGCTCTTACGGGGCGGGGCGTTCACATTGTCACCGTCAACGAATATCTTGCACGCAGAGACTCGGAGTGGATGGGAAAAATTTTCAAGTTTCTCGGTCTTTCCGTCGGCGTGATTTACAACAATATGTCTTTGAAGGACAAGCAAAAAGCTTATGCCTGCGACATAACCTACGGTACAAACAACGAATTCGGCTTCGACTACTTAAGGGACAACATGGCGGTTTCAAAGTCGCAGCTTGTTCAGCGCGGACTCAACTTCGCCATAGTTGACGAGGTGGACAGCATTCTGATAGACGAGGCGCGCACTCCGCTCATCATAAGCGGCAGGAGCGGAAAATCCAACGAGATGTACATCACCGCCAACCGCTTTGTCAAGACGCTTACCTGCGGAGTGGAGAGGTCGGACGAGGGCAAGGGAAAGCTTGCTTCGCTTATGGGCGAGGGCTACTCCGAGGAGGACGAGGAAAAGTTCGACGCCATGAAAAACGAAAAGGACAAGGCTGTGCGCCTTACCGCGCGCGGCGTTGCCAAGGCGGAAAGGTTTTTCAAGGTGGACAATCTCGGCGACATCGAAAGCACCGAGCTGAATCATTATATAAATCAGGCGCTCAAGGCGGTTTTCGTCATGAAGCGCGACGACGACTACATCGTGGACAAGGGCGAGGTCAAAATCGTCGACGAGTTTACGGGCAGAATCATGGAGGGCAGGCGTTACAATCAGGGGCTGCATCAGGCAATCGAGGCTAAGGAAAACGTCCGCATCCAGGAGGAAAACAAGACACTCGCCACAATTACGTTCCAGAATTTGTTCCGTATGTACAAAAAGCTCAGCGGCATGACGGGTACGGCGAAGACGGAGGAGGCGGAGTTCAACGACATTTACAATCTCGACGTCGTGGAAATCCCCACCAACAAGCCCATGATAAGAAAGGATTACGACGACGTGCTGTATTCGACGCGCGAGGCAAAGCTGAGAAATCTCGTTGCGGACATCGTGGAAAGGCACAAATCCGGTCAGCCTATGCTTATCGGCACCATTTCCGTCGAAAAGAGCGAGGAGCTGTCCGCCATGCTCAAAAAGAAGGGTATTGCCCACAACGTGCTCAACGCCAAAAACAACGCGCGCGAAGCGGAAATCGTGGCGCAGGCGGGCAGGCTCAACGCAGTGACCATAGCCACGAATATGGCGGGGCGCGGCACGGACATACTTTTGGGCGGCAATCCGGAGTATCTTGCCAAGCAGGAAATGGAGCGCAACAACTATACCCACGAGCAAATCGAGACGGCGACGTCTTTTGCCGACGGGGACGAGGAAACGGAGAGGCTCAAAGCAGTCTACCGCGCGCTTTTTGACAAATACAAGGCAGTGTGCGACGAGGAGAAGGAAAAGGTTCTCAAAACGGGCGGACTGCACATAATAGGCACCGAGCGTCACGAAAGCCGCCGCATAGACAATCAGCTGCGGGGCAGAAGCGGACGTCAGGGAGATCCCGGCAGCAGCGTTTTCTTCCTTTCTACGGAGGACGACCTCGCAAGGGTGTTCGGCGGAGAAAGAATGCAGGCGGTCATGCAGTTTTTCAAGCTTGAGGAGGACGTGCCTATCGAAGCCAAAATCATAACAAAACAAATTGAGCGCGCCCAGAAAAGCATAGAGGGCATACATTACTCCCAGCGTAAGCACGTTTTGCAATACGACGAAATCAACAACAAACAGCGTCAGGTCATTTACGGCGACCGCAACAAGGTTTTGAACGGCGAGGACGTGCACGGGATGATTCTCGACATGGCTACGGGCTTTGCGCGAAAGGCGCTCGAAGACGCCTGCGGCGGCGTGGAAAACGCGCGTTATTGGAATCTCGACGCCGTCAACGGCATACTCAAAAACAAGTATCTGCCGCAGCTTGAGGATTTCGTGACGCGAGATATGGCTATTCGCGGCGCCAAGAGCGTGCTGGAGGAGCTGACAAAGGAAGTCAGAAATCTTATCGAGGAGCGTGCCGCCGAGGAGGACGAAAACGAGTTCAAGCAAATCGAGCGTTATGTCCTGCTCAAAATCATCGACGAAAAATGGATGGACCACATCGACGACCTCGAGGAGCTGCGCAAGGGAATAGGTCTCATGGCTTACGGCCAGCAGGACCCCGTTATGGTTTACAGAAAGCGCGCTACGGAAATGTTCGAGAAAATGGAGGAGGACATCGAGTTCACCACCATACGCTGTCTTTTGTTCGCAAAATTCAAAAAGGTTGAGGTCGAGGAGGTGCAGAACGCCGAGGAGCTCAATCCCAACCTTGTGCTCAACAAGCCGTGCCCGTGCGGAAGCGGTCTGAAATACAAAAACTGCTGCGGCAAGGAAAAGGCGGAGGAGCTCAAGAGGCAGTACCGCGAAAACAAGAAAAACAAACAAAACAACAAAGTCGAAAAATAAAAAATATCATACGAAAAGGGGTGATTTCAGTTGATTCAGGTAGAGGATTTGAAACAGACTTTGCGTGAAATAGCGACAAAATTGAAAGGGGTAGGTGAGTCCCTTTGACTTACCCAAGCAAAGGTCGGAGCTGGAGGAGCTAAAGCAGCTCCAGCAAAAGGAAGATTTCTGGAACGACGTGGCGACCGCGCAGAAGGTCAGCCGCCAGGCAAAGCATATCGAGGACAGGCTGAATTTTCTGGCGGGCCTTGAAAGAGACGTCGAAAACCTGAGCGAGCTGATTGCGCTTACCGACGACCAGAACGACCTCATGGAGGTGGAAGCCGAGCTTAAATCGCTTGCCGAAAAGGCGGAGACTTTGCACATAGAGACGCTTTTGTCCGGCAAGTACGACGGCTACGACGCCATTCTTACGCTGCACGCGGGCGCGGGCGGCACCGAAGCGCAGGACTGGGTGAGCATGCTTTTCCGTATGTACACCCGTTATGCCGAGCGCAGAGGCTACAAAATCGAGGTCACCGACCGACTTGACGGGGACGAGGCGGGGATAAAAAGCGTGACATTCAACGTATCGGGCGACAATGCTTACGGTTATCTCAAGGCGGAAAAGGGAGTTCACAGGCTTGTGCGCATTTCTCCTTTCGACGCAAACAAGCGCCGCCACACGAGCTTCGCGTCCTTGGAGGTCATGCCCGTCATCGACAACGACACGGACATAGTCATAGAGGACAAGGATTTGAAGGTGGACACCTACCGCAGCAGCGGCGCGGGCGGCCAGCACATAAACAAAACGGAAAGCGCGATAAGAATAACGCACCTTCCTACGGGGATAGTCGTTTCCTGTCAGACGCAGCGCAGCCAGATACAAAACCGCGAGCAGGCAATGCTTATGCTCAAAAGCAAGCTGGCGGAGCTTAGAGAGCGCGAACAGATGGAGGAGGCGCAGGCGCTTAAGGGCGACGTGAAAAAGATTGAGTGGGGCAGCCAGATCAGGTCTTATGTTTTTTGTCCCTACACGCTTGTCAAGGACCACAGGACGGGCTTTGAAAACTCCAACATAAACGACGTCATGGACGGCAACGTGCAGCCCTTTATCGAGGACTACCTGACGAAGGTGTACTGATATGCCGCAGGGGTTGAAAAAAGGCTTTGCCGTTCTCGGAATAGAGTCCTCCTGCGACGAAACGGCATGCGCGCTCGTTGAGGACGGCAGAAGGGTGCTGTCCAACGTCATCGATTCCCAAATAGAACTACACAGGCTTTATGGCGGGGTGGTGCCCGAGCTTGCAGGCCGCAATCACGTCATGGCGATTGACAGAGCTGCAAAGCGGGCGCTTGCCGACGCGGGAGCGGATTTTTCCGACGTGGACGCCGTTGCCGTGACCTGCGGAGCGGGGCTTGTGGGCTGCCTGCTTGTCGGCGTATCCTACGCCAAAGCGTTGGCATATTCTCTCGGCGTGCCGCTTGTTGCGGTGAACCATATAGAAGCGCACATGTGCGCCAATTATCTCGGAACGGACGCGGAGCCGCCGTATCTTTGCATTCTTGCAAGCGGCGGACACACCGCTGTCGTTCACGTTGCGGGCTACAACGAATATAGCGTGCTTTCCTCTACGGTGGACGACGCCATAGGCGAGGCATTCGACAAGGTTGCGCGCACGCTCGGGCTGCCTTATCCGGGAGGACCGCAGATTGACCGTCTGTCCGAGTCGGGCAAGCCTGTTTACAGACTGCCCTCCCCGCTTCTCAAAAACGGCAATCTGTCTTACAGCGGGCTGAAAACCGCAGTAGTAAATCTTATGCACAACGCCGCGCAGCGCAACGAAGCTCTTGACGCCGCCGACCTTAGCGCGTCTTTTTCCCGCGCGGCGATTGACCCGCTGCTTTCGGTCGCGGAAAAGCATCTCAAAAGGCTGGGGCTCAAAACGCTTGCTTTGGCGGGCGGGGTTGCCGCAAACGGCTATCTTCGCGGCGAAGCGCAGAGGCTGAGTCAGAGAACTGGCATAAGAGTCTTGCTGCCGGAAAAAAAGCTGTGCACGGACAACGGCGCGATGGTGGCTTCGCAGGGGTATTTTCTGCTTGCGGAAAAGGGCGTCAACTGCGACCTTACGCTTAACGCGGCGCCAACACTCAGGCTCAGGGGAGACAAGCCCTCGCGGCGTTGAACGCGAAAATTCCTACGGATTTTATATTTCGAGCGCGGACAAACGTCCGCGTTTTTTATACTCATATCTTAACGCATTTTGTTTTTGTTGTCGGCAGCAATGCCGGCTAATCAAAACCGATGCCTTTAAAGTATTTTGAATTTTTTTAAAATGTTGACAAATTTATTTAAATTAGCTAAACTTCTAAACAAGAGGAGGATTTAAATGAAAAAAGCATTGTTTTTAGCTTTATCTTTTATTCTGATATTTTCAAGCTTGTTTAGTCTTTCGGCATGCGGCGGCAATAAAAGAGTCGAGGTATATTTGTTTGACACGGGTGAAAATCGGTCGTGGCAATATTCGGAAAAGGTTACCTTCAATCTTGGAGAAAAGAACGGAGATGACAAAAACGTTTACGCTTATTTTCGGGAAAACGCGCGCAAGGTTGAAATAAATGAAGAAAAGCTGCTTCGTGCGGAGTATTTCTTTCGTACGACCGTTTACGTTGACACGGATATTTTGGACAAAACCTTTGACGACCAAAGCTTAAACGCCTTTGTCGACGATACAAAGCGGCTTTTGGACGCCGCGCCGCAGGAGGAGAAAGCAGACGTATTCAATCGCGCCGCTATCCGCGGGCTTAATCTGACGGGCAGAATTTTGAGCGACGCGCAGCAAGGCGTTCTGTACAGAAATTATTATTATCTGCCGCTGAAAGACAACGACGACAAATTTACCTTGTTGTCCAAGGTTGACGATGTGCGGGAATATTATCCCGAGCTCAGCGAAATCGAATATCTTATTTCTTTAAGCGAAAACCCTGTCGTAAAGAAAATTACTTTCGACTGCTTCGACGAAAAAAAGAGCGAAATAAAATCACCGCAAAGACCATACGTTTACAAATCAAACGATAAAAAATTTTATAGGGAAATGAGAAACGCGGAGACCGGTGACGGAGCTTTTTTCAATCCTGCAATTCATTTGAAAGCCTTTCTTTGGAAAACTACCTTGGGGGGTATTGAGCTGGAGTCGCGGTTGGGTTTAAATGAAAAACAGCTTTCTCTTGAGGAATATATTAATTACGTCGAAACGCATGTCGAATCGTCTTTCAGATGTGTGCTTAAGTTAAACTCTTACATGTTTAACGACTCTTTTGACACAAGCGGTCTGACGCAGGAGGAAAGAGAGTTGCTTGAAGAATTGAGAGCTTGTTTCGGACAAAGCGATTTTCTGGCGATAGGCGCAAAAATCCTGGAGTTTTCAGAGCTTGAGGGACAATTTCTTGTTATGAAAATTCCCGCCCTAAACAGTTATAGATATTCGCTCGAATGTATCTGGCAAGGACATAGGGGCGTTTTCGACAAGCTTGAAAGGATAGAAAAATTCGGCGGAACGAAATTGATAGACGGAATAGTTCTTTCTTGACAAACGCCGCAATACAAAGCGATCAGACAACCAAGGGCGCGATAGGTTTTTGCTTGCAATGAGGACAGAGACGGCTTTAAGTCGTCTCTGTTTTATATTATGTATGCCTATGCACGAATTTTCTCGAATTTTATACAAAATGCGGGAGTTTTATTATATTTGCTGCATAAAAATAAAATCGACTGAATAAGATATGAATAAACTTCATAATTTTTTACCGAAAAAACTTTTAAAACTCACCGCTGCGCTTGACAATCCGCTTAAAGTCGAATATGATAATTATCGGTAGAAAAGGAACAGGTTTCCGAATATCGTAAAAATCGAAATATGTTCCGGAGGAAGGAAAGATGAAATTTATCAAGAGAGAAGTTCTCAAGCAAAAGCCGGATTTTTCCAATCTGGTTTTCGGCAGAAACATTTCGGATTATATGCTCGAATGCGACTATGCGGACGGGAAATGGGGCGAATTGACAATCAAGCCCGTGGAGGATTTTTCACTCAGTCCCGCGACCATGATATTCCATTACGGTCAGGGCATTTTCGAGGGCTGCAAGTGCTTCAAAAACGAGAAAGGCGAAATCACGCTTTTCAGAATCCGCGACAACCTCAACCGCATGAACCGCAGCGCCGAGCGTATGAGCATGCCCAAGATTGACGTGGAAGAAGTGCTCGAGGGGCTAAAAGAGCTGGTAAAAATCGAAAAGGACTGGATTCCCGACAAGGAAGGACAATCTCTTTACATACGTCCCACGATGATTGCCACCGAGTCCAGCATAGGCGTCAAGACGTGCGGCAATTTCAAATTTTATATCATACTCAGCCCGGCGGCTGCTTATCTCACGGGCATAAACAATCTCGTTAAAATCAAGGTGGAGGACAAATACGTCCGCGCTTGCGTGGGCGGCACCGGCGAGGCAAAGTGCATAGGCAACTACGCCGGCAGCTTTCTTGCCATGAACATAGCCAAAGCCGAAGGCTATGCTCAGGTTTTGTGGCTTGACTCCATAGAGCGCAAATACATTGAAGAGGTCGGCACGATGAACGTCATGTTCGTCATAAACGGCGAAGTGGTCACACCCGCGCTGTCCGGAAGCATACTGCCCGGCATCACGCGGGACAGCGCAATCAAGCTGCTGCGCGATGAGGGCTACACGGTAGTGGAAAAGCGTATCACCATAGACGAGGTGATAAAAGCCGCAAAGGACGGCAGCCTGACGGAAATGTTCGGCTGCGGCACCGCCGCGATAGTTTCGCCGGTAGGCACGCTCGGCTACAAGGGCGAGGATGTGGTCATCAACGGCAACAAGGTGGGCGAGGTGTCCAGACTGCTTTACGAAAAGATGATGGGTATCCAGCGCGGACGTATCGCCGACAAGTTCGGCTGGGTAGAGAAGGTTAATTGAATTCAAACCCGTAAATTTGAAATTTTAAACAAGGAGAAACAAAGATGGCAAAGGTTACTGTTGATTTCCAGAACTGCAAAGGCTGCGGTCTGTGCGTCGCCGCATGTCCCAAAAAGATACTGCGTCTGGGAAGCGTGAGCAACAACAAGGGATATTATGTCGTGGAGTGCACCGATCCGGAAGCCTGCGTAGGCTGCGCGGCTTGCGCCCACATGTGTCCCGACAGCATTTTGGAGGTGGAGAGATAATGAGCGAGAAAAAATTGATGAAGGGCAACGAAGCCATTGCCGAAGCCGCAATCAGAGGCGGCTGCAGATATTTCTTCGGCTATCCCATCACCCCGCAGAACGAAATTCCCGAATACATGAGCTGGAGAATCCGCGAGGTCGGCGGAGACTTCGTTCAGGCGGAAAGCGAAGTGGCGGCTATCAACATGGTTTACGGCGCGGCAGGTGCAGGCGCGAGAGCCATGACCAGCAGCTCCAGCCCCGGCATAAGCCTGAAGCAGGAGGGCATTTCCTACATAGCGTGCGCCGAGCTGCCCTGCGTCATCGTCAACATGGTGCGCAGCGGTCCCGGTCTCGGCGGAATACTTGCTTCGCAGTGCGACTATTTTCAGACGGTCAAGGGCGGCGGACACGGCGACTACAAGCTTTTGACTTACGCTCCCAGCACCGTTCAGGAGGCAGTCGACATTCTCTATTATGCCTTTGACAAGGCGGACGAATACCGCACGCCCGTCTGCATTCTGGGCGACGGTCTGCTCGGTCAGATTATGGAGCCGGTAACCTTCCCCGAAATGAAAGAAATGCCCGACCCCGCGACCAAATCGTGGGCTGTCACCGGCACGCATCACGGCAAGGATAGGACGCTTGCCAGCTCCATTTACATCGACCCCAATCTCGGAGAAGCGCAGAACAACCATCTGGTTGAAAAATTCAACAGAATCGCGGAAAGGGAAACCCAATGCGAGGAATTTATGTGCGACGACGCCGAAATCATCCTCACGGGATACGGCAGCGTGGCAAGAATCATCAAATCGGCAATTTACATGCTGAGAGAACAGGGAATCAAGGCAGGTCTTGTCAGACCTATTACGCTTATGCCTTTCCCTGTCAAGGTTTATGAAAAATACGCCGCGAAAGCGTCTGTCAAGCGTTTTCTCACCGTTGAGCTGAGCATGGGACAGTTTGTCGAAGACGTCAAGCTTTCCGTTATGGGCAAAAAACCCGTCGACCTGTTCACCAGATGCGGCGGCAACATCATGACGCCGGAAGACGTTGTGGAAAAGGTTATGGAGGTGAAATAATATGGCGACGACAGTTTACAAAAAGTCTGCAATGCTGACAGACAAACCCATGCACTATTGTCCCGGCTGCGCGCACGGTCTTGTTCACAAGCTGGTTGCCGAAGCCACCGAGGAACTTGGACTTATGGACAACCTCATCGGCGTTGCCAGCGTCGGATGCTCGGTGTTTTCCTATGACTATTTCAACTGCGACATGGAGCAGGCGGCGCACGGCAGAGCTCCGGCTGTTGCTACGGGCATCAAGAGAGTTCATCCCGAAAAAGCAGTTTTCACTTATCAGGGCGACGGCGACCTTGCAAGCATAGGCATGGCGGAAATCGTCCACGCGGCGACGCGCGGCGAAAACATTACGGTTATCTTCATCAACAACGCCATTTACGGCATGACCGGCGGTCAGATGGCGCCTACCACGCTCGTGGGACAAAAGGCGACCACCTGCATATACGGCAGAGATCCCAAAATCAACGGCAATCCGATAAACGTATGCGAGCTGCTTTCCTCCCTGACGGGTCCCGCATATCTCGAGCGCGTTATGGTGACCGACGTCGCAAACGTCATGAAAGCTAAAAAAGCCATCAAAAAAGCGTTTGAATACCAGATGCAGAAAAAGGGCTTCACCCTTATCGAAGTGCTGTCTACCTGCCCTACAAACTGGGGACTCAGCCCCGTCGACGCGATGAGCTTCGTCAAAGAAAAGATGCAGGCAAAGTATCCTTTGGGAGTTTATAAAGATATCGAAAAGGAGACGAAGTAATGGAAAATAAAATAATAATGGCCGGCTTCGGCGGACAGGGCGTTTTGAGTATCGGAAAGTTCCTCGCTTATGCCGGTATGGAAGAAAATCTCGAGGTTACGTGGATGCCTTCCTACGGTCCCGAAATGCGCGGCGGCACTGCCAACTGCAGCGTCGTCATGAGCGACCGTCCCGTCGGCTCTCCCGTTATCGCTACGGCAGACTGCTTGATAGTCATGAACAAGCCCTCCGTCGCCAAGTTTATCGGCATGGTAAAAAAAGACGGCGTTGTGCTGGTCAACAGCTCACTCATAGAGGACAAAATCGAGCGCACCGACGTTAAGGCGTATTACATACCCGCAAACGAGCTTGCACACAATGCGGGCAGCGACCGCTCCGCAAACGTAACCATGTTCGGAGCTTATGTTGCGGCGACTAAGGCTATTGCGAAAGAATCCGCGCTCAAGGTCATCAACAAGCAGTTCGGCAAAAAGCCCGCCGTGCTCGAGTCTGCGCTCAAAGCCTTTGAAGCAGGCTTCCAAGCCGCCTCGAAATAAAATACAATTTTTAGCTGAACAGGCTATTGGCAATTCACCCCGAAGTTTTTTCGGGGTGAATTGAAGATGAGGAAAAAATGGACTACAAAAACAAGGTTATCACGGTCGAACAGGCGCTCGGCATGGTCAAATCCGGGATGAGGATTGCGTTGGGCGACGCGACGGTCGAGCCGCAGGCATTTCTCGAAAACATACACACCATTGCCGACAGAGTCAGAGACGTTGAGCTGACCAACTGTCTGGGGCTCAGAAGCTATCCCTTCATGGAGGATGCCAAATACCACGACAGCTTTATATTGCGCTCGCTGTTTTATTCCAAGCCGACGCGCGAAGCGGAAAAGTATCTTCGGGTGTCTTATGCGCCGTGCCATCTTAGGCACACGGCGCGTGCAATTCTCGCGCCGGGCAAGCCTGATTTCTTTATAACTACCTGTACGCCTCCCGACGAAAACGGAAATATGAGTATCGGCATGTCCAATATTTATTCGTCCGACGTGTACAAGCACGCCAAAAAGGTCATTGTGGAGATAAACGACAAAATGCCCTTTACCTACGGCGACAACCTGATCAACGTCAAGGACGTTGATTACATAATTCCCGTTTCCTTTCCTCTGCCGCAGGACGTTCCGCCGGCGCCCAACGAAAAGGATCGTATGATTGCGGGGCATATCGCGGAGTACCTCAAGGACGGCGACTGCGTACAGATAGGTATCGGCGGTATACCCAATTCCGTTACGGAGTTTCTCGCGGAGAAAAAGGATTTGGGCATTCACACGGAGCTGTTGGGAGACGGTCTTGCCAGACTTGCAATGCGCGGCGTGGTAAACGGCAGCAAAAAGCAGTTTATGAAAGGCAAAATAGTCACGAGTATCGTTATGGGAACGGACGTCGTTTACGACTTCGTGAACAAAAACCCCGATGTTTACGTCATGAGCTGCTCTAAATGCAACGATCCTTACACCGTGCGCAAAAACAGAAATCAGGTGTCCATAAACACAACCCTCGAGGTTGACCTTACCGGTCAGGCGTGCAGCGAGGCAATAGGCTCCAGACAGTTTTCCGGCACGGGCGGACAGGCGGACACCACTATAGGCACTCAGATGTCTAAGGGGGGAAGAAGCTTTCTTGCGCTTTATTCCACGGCAAAGGTGCTCAACAAGCAGACGGGAGAAAGAGAGGAAATAAGCAAAATCGTGCCGCAGCTCAAGCCGGGCGCGACGGTTTCGCTTCAGCGCAACGACGTCATGTACATCGTCACCGAGTACGGAGCGGTAAACCTTATGGGCTTGTCTGTATCGGAGCGCGCCAAAAAGCTGATTTCGATAGCGCATCCCAAATTCCGCGACGGTCTTACCGCGCAGGCAAAAGAGCTTGGGTTGATAAAAGAATAATTTAAAAGAAATGATATTATCAAAATCCCCTCCCGCACAACGGGAGGGGATTTATTTATCTTTTTAAAAGGAAGAACCACAATATATTCAGAATTTGCAGCGGTATTCCGATTATGAAAAGCAGCCAGGCGTTGTCGGTTACGAAAATTATGCTGACAAAGAGAGTGAGACACATGGTCCAAATCAGCAGCGACACCGCGCAAAATACAAACAGCCTCATTTTCCAGATTACGCTGAAAACCGTCAGCACTATCATGGTCGCGGGCAGAGCGTAAATGAAAACCAGCCATGCCTTGTCGGGCGGCTGCGGCAGCAAACGGAGCACGACAAATACGATGGTCGCCACCACCCAAACAAGCAAAGCCGACGCGGATGCGATTAACGCGCGTTTTTTGTTTGCGGGGGAAAGCGGCTTTTTGGCTTTGACGTCAATCAGCTCTGCAAGAGAAACGTCGAAGATTTCCGCCATTTTGTTGAGCACAAGCAAATCAGGCAGTCCCTCGCCGCGCTCCCACTTGCTCACCGCCTTGTCGGAATAATTCAGCCTTTCGGCAAGCTCCAGCTGCGTAAGCCCTTTGGACTTTCGAAGCTGAGAAATGTTCTTTGCCACAGTCTGTTTAAGCAGCTCCTGTTCTTCCATAAAAGTTATTATAAAAAAATCCGACGCATTTGTCAAGAATTTGTTGAATTCTACTGTGAGTAGAGAGGTTGCTTTTAAACTCTACTGCTAAAATTTCAACAGTTTACCTGTTTTTTCTGCCGGTAGGTGGAAAAATGTACTGAAAAATGCTATGCTATGCGTAAATTAAAATATAAAACAGGAGCTTTGATATATATGAGCTATGAAATATTTACTGACAGCACCGCAAATCTGCCCAATCATATAATTGACCGTTTTTCGGTCAACGTAATTCCCGTGCCCGTTATCGTCAACGGAGAGATAACCTATTCTTACGAAAAAGACGGAAAAAACGACCTGAAAATATTTTACGAAAAGCTGCGCAAAAAGGAAAGCATTTCCACCTCCTGCATAAACGAGGAGACTTTTGTCGAAACCTTCGGCAGCGTGCTGGAGTCGGGCAAGGATATTTTGTATGTGGCGTTCAGCTCCGCGCTGAGTGTAACCTGCGCAAACAGCCGCGCCGCCGTTTCCCGACTTGCGGAAAAATATCCCGACCGCAAAATTTATGTGGTTGACAGTCTCGGCGCGTCTATGGGCGAGGGGCTGATGGTTTATCATGCCTGTACCTTGAAGGAGAACGGAAAGACAATCGATGAGGTCAGGGACTGGCTGGAGGCCAACAAGCTGCGGCTTGCCCATTGGTTTACGGTCGAGGATTTGTACTGGCTGTTTAAGGGCGGACGCGTAAAATCCACAAGCTATCTGTTGGCAAGCATTTTGAATATAAAGCCGGTTATGCACTGCGACGACGAGGGGCGTCTTACTGCGGTCGGCAAGGTGCTGGGCAGAAAAAAATCCATAGCCGCGATGGTGGACAAAATGGTGCAGACGGTAGAAAATCCCGAAGAACAGGTTATATTCATCGGGCACGGCGACTGCATCGAGGACGCGGAGTATTTGAAAAACAAAATAAACGAAAAAATGAAGGTGAAAGAGTTTGTGACGCACTACATCGACCCTGTCATAGGAGCGCACAGCGGTCCCGGAACGCTGGCGCTGTTCTTTCTCGGCAAAAACAGATAATTTCTTATATATCAAACGGGCGGCACCCTAAGGTCCGCCCGTTTTTTATATTATTTAACTGTACGGCTTTACCGGCGAAAAACAGTGGGGGCACATGCCCATACCGTTGACCGCGCACTCCGGACACATGTATAAGCTGCAGGAACGACATTCCCAGATCTGCGCGCTGGCGATTTCCTTTCCGCAATTGCTGCATTTCATAAGGCTTTTTACCTCCTCGTTAAATATAGTGTGCCCCTTTTCGTCGGCTTTATAAGCTTTAAAATATTTCGTCGGCAACATTTTGAAAAATTTTAAATAAAATGTATTAAAACGCTTGACAGTTGAGCAATCATTCAACTATAATCTGCTTGACAGTTGAGCAATTGTTCAACTGAAAGGAGGTAAACAGATTGTATCAGGATATTCCCGTATGCGACTGCAACGAGCCGCATGCTTCGGCGGTGGACGAAGCCCGCGTTTCCATGCCGGATTCGGAGCTGCTGACGGGGCTTGCCGACTTTTTCAAGGTGCTTTCAGACAAGACCCGCACGAGCATTGTGTGCGCGCTGGACAACAAAGAGCTTTGCGTCTGCGACCTTGCCGCGCTTTTGGGCATGACAAAATCGGCGATTTCGCATCAGCTGGCTTATCTGAAAAACGCAAAGCTGGTAAAATTCAGACGCGAGGGAAAAAACGTGTTTTATTCGCTGGACGACGACCACGTTAAATCCGTTGTGGAAATGGCGGTGGAGCATCTGACTCATCAATAACAGATAGGAGCTTAAAAAATGGAAAAATTTTTCAGGATAGAAGGCTTGGACTGCGCCAACTGCGCCGCCAAGATAGAGAGAGCCGTTTCAAAGCTGGACAAGGTTGACAAGGTTACGATAAACTTTATGACCGGCAAAATGCTGCTTGCGGCGGACGAGCAATCGTTTGAGGAGGTTTACGCCGACGCGGTAAAAACCATAAAAAAATACGAGCCGTCCGCAAGCGTAAGACGTGCCTGAATTCTACATTAGGATATGAAAAAAAGAAGACTGAAAATTGCGAGGATAATAGCTTCTGCCGTGCTGTTTGCGCTGGCAATGGCTTTCGAGCACGTGTGGTCGGAGCGGTGGTCTGAAATAACCGCGATTGTGTTGTTTTCTCTTTCGTACGCCGTTGTCGGTTACGATATATTGTGGCGCGCTCTCACAAACATTGTTCACGGAAGGATTTTCGACGAAAATTTTCTCATGACTGCCGCAACGGTTGGCGCGATAGCGTTGGGAGAGCTGGGCGAAGCGGTCGCGGTTATGTTGTTTTATCAGGTGGGCGAGCTGTTTCAGGAAATCGCCGTCAACAAGAGCCGCAAATCCATTGCCGAGCTGATGAATATAAGACCCGATTACGCTTACGTAGTCAGAGACGGAGAAACGCTTAAGACAGACCCTTACGACGTGGAGGTGGGCGAAACCATTGTCGTCAAGCCGGGCGACAGAGTTCCGCTTGACTGCGTAGTGACCGACGGTGCGTCGTCGCTGGACACTTCGGCACTGACGGGCGAGTCGCTGCCTCGAGAGGTGTCGGCGGGCAGCGAGGTTATGAGCGGCTGCATAAACATGACGGGCGTAATTGTCGCCTGCGTCAGCAAGCCCTTCGGCGAAAGCACGGCAAGCAAAATTCTGGAGCTTGTGGAAAACGCAAGCGACAAAAAGTCGTCGAGCGAAAATTTTATTACCAGATTCGCACGAGTTTACACACCGATAGTGGTGGGCGTAGCCGTGCTGTTGGCAGTGCTTCCTCCGCTGATTGCGGGAGGCGGCTGGAAGGACTGGATTTACAGAGCGCTGTCTTTTCTTGTGGTTTCCTGTCCGTGCGCGCTTGTAATTTCGGTGCCGCTGAGCTTTTTCGGCGGAATCGGCGGCGCGGGCAAGATGGGTATTCTTGTCAAGGGCAGCAATTATCTCGAAGCGCTGGCAAAGACGGAAACGGTTGTGTTCGACAAGACGGGAACGCTTACCGAAGGGCGCTTCGAGGTTGCCGAGCTCAATGCCGAAGAAGGCTTTGAAAAGGAAAGCGTTTTGTTTTTCGCCGCCTGCGCCGAGAGCATGTCCACTCATCCCATTGCGCGGTCGATAGTGAACGAGTGCGGGCAGGAGGTTGAGGGACGCGCGGAGGAAATATCCGAAACGGCAGGCGAGGGAGTAAGCGCAAGGGTTGACGGTCACGATGTGCTTGCGGGCAACGCGCGCCTTATGCGTCGGTTTGACGTTCCGTTTAAAGAGGCGAAGACTGCGGGGACTGCGGTGTACGTGGCGGTAGACGGCAGTTTTGCGGGAAGTATCGTCATAAAAGACAAAATAAAGCGGGACAGCGCGCAGGCGGTGGAGCGGCTGAAAAAGCTGGGAGTCAAAAACACGGTTATGCTTTCTGGCGACAGCTCGGCTATCGCGCGCGAGGTTGCGGAAAAGGTGGGGCTTGACGAGGTTTACGCTCAGCTGCTGCCGGCGGACAAGGTGGAAAGGCTGGAGGCTCTGCTTGAAAAAAAGACGTCGGGCAAAACTCTCGTTTATGTCGGAGACGGTCTGAACGACGCGCCCGTGCTGGCGCGCGCCGACGTCGGCATAGCTATGGGCGGCGTCGGCTCGGATTCCGCTATAGAGGCTGCGGACGTCGTCATAATGACGGACGAGCCCGCGCGCATTGCGGACGCTGTGTCGCTGAGCCGCAGAGTCAGACGTATAGTTACGGAAAATATTTGGTTTGCGATTGCCGTCAAAATACTCGTGCTGCTTTTGTCCGCGCTGGGCATTGCAACCATGTGGTGGGCGGTTTTCGCCGACGTGGGTGTGGCGGTCATAGCAATTCTCAACGCTCTGCGCGCGCTGAAAGTTTCAAATTCCGAAAGAAACGCGAAAAAAGGAGATAGCCGTCTGACAAGCAGACCTTTTTGAAAGCTGCTGCGTAACAGTAGCGCGCGTAAGGAAAAAGTTGTATAATAAAAGCAGACTACGCTCGTCGGAGGAATTTTATGAGCAGAGCTGCGGAGTTTTTGGATAAGTACAATCGTCTTGAAAATCTGGCTGAGGAAAAATTCGACTGCGGCAGGTACAGTCCGCTGATTTTCCTTGCCAACAGCCGCGAGTTCGGAAAATACGCCACAGAGCTCAATTATTGCCGCGAGGTGCGCAACGTCATATCTCACAATCCGCGTCTGGACGGCAGCTATATAGTAGAGCCGAGCGTAAAAATGCTGGAATTTCTGGATTTCATGATAAGGGAGCTGGAGCACCCCAAGCGCTGTCTGCAAATTGCCGTTAGAGTCGAAAGGGTTTTGACGGCGTCGCCCGAGACGTTTGTTTTGCCCGTAATGCGGGAGATGTTTGAAAAAGGCTATTCCCACGTGCCGGTGCTCAGCGACGGACGGGTGTCGGGCGTTTTCAGCGCAAACGCCGTGTTCAAGGCGATTATGCGGAAAAACAAAATTAAAATTTCGGAAGAAACGGTTTTCGGCGACTTGGGCGACTTGATTTCGTTGGACGACGACGTTTTCGGCAGCTATGCCTTCGTGTCAAAAAACGCCAGACTTTTTGACGTCAAGCAGATGTTCAAAAGGCGCAGAGACAACTCCAAGCTGCGTATGATTTTTATTACCGACAACGGCAGGAGAGAGGAAAGGCTGCTTGCCATACTTACGCCGTGGGATATACTCGGCGACCCCGCGGAAGAACTGACTTGAAAAGTAACCGTCCGCTTCCTCAATTCCGATAGGGATTTGCCTCATCGAGGGAAGTAATGCGCACAATACATTGGAGCATGTCATTGCGCTACTTATTTACTTTTTATGTAGTTTATGATTTAATTATGGTAAGATAAAACGTAAATTTGGGGAGATAATTATGTCTTTTGATTTCAAAAAAGAATATAAAGAATTTTACTTGCCGCCTAAAAAGCCGACTATAACTACCATACCAAAAATGAATTATATAGCAGTTTACGGCAAAGGCAATCCAAACGACGAAAACGGAGAATATAAAAATTCGATAGGACTTTTGTATTCCATTGCTTTCACTATTAAAATGAGTTATAAAGGTTCCCATAGAATAGACGGATATTTTGAATATGTGATACCGCCGCTTGAAGGCTTTTGGTGGCAGGACGGCGTGCGGAGCATAGATTATGCGCACAAAGAGAATTTCAGATTCATTTCGGTTATCCGTTTGCCGGATTTTGTAACGAAGGCTGATTTCGGTTGGGCAGTGCAAGAAGCGACGAACAAGAAAAAAGCGGATTTTTCAAGGGTTGAGTTTTTAACTTATGACGAGGGCGTTTGCGTTCAATGTATGCACATAGGCTCTTTCGACGAAGAACCTGTTACAATAAAGGCGATGCACGAGTTTGCAAAAGAACAAGGATATGAATTAGATATTACCGATAAGCGATTGCATCACGAGATTTATTTGAGCGACCCTCGCAAGTGCGAAATTGATAAACTGAAAACAGTTATACGGCATCCCGTAAAAAAATTATAAATTTATTATCGAAAACTGAAAAGAGAGAAGATGTTCAAAAATCTTCTCTCTTTTTTAAACTTTTGAGAACTGCGCTTTTTTGACGGTGCTTTATTTTAAACCAAATCGAAATGTTTTGTTTACCAAAATTAAACCGTTTCTTCGGCGCTCTCCCGTTCAGCTTCGTTTTCGGTATCCGGAGCTTCCGCCAGGTCGGACATGTGCGCGGGCGTGTCTTCTCCGCGCTTTCTTCTGCGCAGATGAACTCCCGTGCCCATAACCTCGCTTACCTCCGAAATGGTGACGAAAGCCGTGTCGTCCACCTGATTGACAAGCTTTTTAAGTCTGCCTATTTCAAAGCGGTTGACCACGCAGTACATCATTGTTCTGCTTTCTTTCGAGTAAAAGCCTTTGGAGTCGAGCAGCGTTATGCCTCTGCCCATTTCGCGGCAGATGACGGAAGCCATCAGGTCGCCCTTTTGGGTGATAATTATACACGCCTTGCCCTTGTCGAAGCCGTCCACGACAAAGTCGACCGCTTTGAGTCCGATTGCGTATGTTACGATGGAGTACAGTCCTACGCTGAAGTTTCCGAGTAAAAAGCAGGCGGCGGTATAAATGACTATGTTGTAAATCATGACGAACTGACCTACGGTGACGCCGATTTTTTTTGCGAACAGCACAGCCATAACTTCAACGCCGTCCATAGCTCCGCCGAAGCGTATTGTCAGACCGGAGCCGAGACCGGAAATTATGCCTCCGAAAATGGAGCACAAAAACACGTCGTGCCCTACAAGCTCCCACATCTTTTCCGTCAGTCCCAAGCCCGTCTGATATACCCACGTCATACCCGAATAGGACAAAATGGCGACCAGAGAACAGGCGGCGATTGCAGGTCCCTGCTTGAATATGGCAAAGAGGAAAAACGGTACGTTGAGAATAACGAGAAACAAGCTCACGTGCAGGGGAGTGATTTGAGACAGGAGGATGGATGTACCCGAAAGCCCCCCGTCCAGCACTCCCGAGGGCAGCAGAAAAAGCGCCACGCCCGTCGCGTTGACGATGCCTGCGACAATCAGCATGGGGAACTGCCACCATTTTACCGTATTGAAGTCGTTTTTGATTTTCAGCATAGGCGTTTCCTTTGTCGAACATTATCAAGCGTTTTCAGCCGCCCGCCTTCAGTAGGCGGCAAAGTGCTTTTGAAATATTATATTTAAAAAAAATGTGAGTTAGCTACAAAGAAACGGCATTCTTTATGAAAAATCATCGGGACCGCACTCGGCGACGACAAGAAAAGCTCCTTTTTCGGCGGTTATTTCCGCAGCTTGGCCAGTGAATTCGTTGGACACTCCGATAGGGTAGCTGTTTGTCAGAGTATAACGCGAAAGAGGGTATTTCAGACCCTTGAGCGTCACTCCCTCGCAACGGGTGTCCAAAGAAAAAACCGAAACGTAGCCGCTTTTTTTTGCTGATATTTTCACCGTGCCGCCGTCGCTTACCGTCATTGTGCGCGCTCCGTCTGTGAGAAATGCCTTGACTCCGCGCTTGGCAAGCGCGGTAAGCAGCTGTACGTTGGCGAAGGTGTGCTCGGTTCGTCCTCCCGTGCCTCCGAAAATAACGATGCGCCCGAAGCCTTCGTCCGCAGCCAGCATGGCGGCGGCATAGGAGTCCGTGACGTCCTTTTCTACGGGGAGACAAAGCAGCTTTTCGGCTTGCGGCTTGAATCCCAGCGAGTCGAAATCGCCGACAACCATGTCGGGCTTAAGGTCTGTGCCGTTCAAAATTTTCAGTCCTCCGTCAACGGCGATAATTTTGTCGTTTGAGCCCTTGTTGATTTTAAGCGGCAAATCGATTCGTCCCGCGCAGACGAGATAACAGCTTTTGACGTGACCTTTCATAGGTTTATTTTAAATTAAGACACGGCGTTTGTAAAGCGTTAAGGCATATATGAAAATATAATGCTTTCATTGATTTTTTTTATAAAACATTAAAAAGCATTGCTTTATTTATAAATTTTTGTTATAATATACATGCCCGAAATCGGTTGGCATGAGGTTAAGATGAAAATTTCGCAGCTTCGATATTTCATGACGGTGTGCAGGTACAACAATATTACCAAAGCGGCAGAGGAGCTTTATGTTTCGCAGCCGGCGATTTCCTCCTCCATCAAGGATCTGGAGACGGAATTCGGCGTAAAATTGTTTTATCGGCAGAACAACAAGCTGCTTTTGACGGACGAGGGCGAATATTTTCTCGACAAGGTCACCGATATTCTTGGCGCGGTGGATATTCTTTCCACGCAGATGAAGGATTTGGGCAACAACCTGAATCACATAAAAATAGGCGTGCCTTCGATGGTGGGCACCTTTCTTTTTCCCGCCATGTTCCGCGCGTACAAGGAAAAATATCCCGAAACCGAAGTGGAAATGCAGGAGTCCGGCTCGCTTCAGGTCGCCAAAAGCGTGGAAAACAACACGCTGGATCTGGGTATTGCCATCATCGACGAAATGCCGTCGGAGAAGTTCAACACGCTGCACATCTGCGACACGCAGCTATGCTTCTGCGTCGGCGCGGGACACAGATTGGCAAAGAAGGAAAGCATAGATTTCACAGACCTTAAGGACGAAAAAATCATACTTTTCAAGTCAGACTCGTATCAGCATATTTACGTAAAAAAGGCGTTTGCCTGCGCGGGTGTGGAGCCGCAGGTCATGATTTGCTCCAACCAGCTCTACACGATAAAAAAGTTTCTGGAATTCAACAACGTAGGAGCGTTTTTGTTCAATCAGGTTGCGGAAAACGATCCCGAAATCATAGCCATACCGCTGAAAAAGCCTATCAACCTGAGCATCGGACTTATCTGGAACAAAAAGGGCAATTTGTACCACGATGCGGAAAATTTTATTCGGTTTACCAAAAATTTCAAACACAGGTTTGACAAGCAATAAAAGAAAAGGGGAGACAACTATGAGAGAAATTTACGACATGAATCTTAGTGCGCTGAGGATGTATTACACGCGTCGACCGACGTACAAGGCGGAAAACGAAGTGAAAAACGTCGTTTTCAGATGCGACGTCGTCAAGGACAAGGACATAATTGACGCGCTTAAAGACGTAAAACACAAGAGCGATTACATCAAATCGCTTTTGAGACGCGCTCTTAAAGCGGAAATGGAGGAAAAGGCGGCAAGCGGCGAGCAGACTGCCGATGCTTCCGGCGAGAGCGCCGCTTGTTCCGATTCGGCTGCGAAGCAGCAATCTGTTTAATTTTAATTTCTTAATAAAAAAGCCGCGCGTAAACGCGGCTTTTTTTGTCTTTTTTCGCTGAGTGCGGCATTTAAATTTGACAATTTTACATATTTTGAGCCGAAAAATCCTTCTCGGAATAGTCCGAAAGCTCGTCGAGAGTTTCTTTTATCAGCTTTGCGGCAAGGTCCATTTGTTCTTTGGTGTGAGTCGCCGTATAGCTTGTCCTGAGCAGCCCCTCTCCGACGGGCGTAGCGGGACTTACGACGGGGTTTACGTATACGCCTTTTTCCAGCAGCACCTTGCAGGCGTAAAAGGTCTTGGCGTCGCCGTAGGTGTAAATGGGTATAATTGGCGTTCTGCTTTCCTTTATCGCTATGCCGTAGTCTTTGAGAAGATTTCTCATATAGTCGCTTATTTCAGCCAGCATTCTCACGCGCTGCGGCTCGCGTTTGAGCACTCTGAGCGCCGCTCTTGCGCACTCCACGTTTGCAGGCGTCATGCTCGCGCTGAAGATAAAGGGACGGCTTGCGTGACGGATATATTCGCATACCGTCTTGTCGGCAACCATATAGCCTCCCAGACTTGCGAGAGATTTGGAAAAGGTGCCCATGATTATGTCCACGTCGTCCGTCAGACCGAAATACTCCGCCGTGCCCTGTCCGCATTCTCCCAGCACGCCCAGTCCGTGCGCGTCGTCAACCATAACGCGCGCGCCGTATTTTTTTGCAAGCTCCACGATTTCGGGAAGCTTGCATATATCTCCGCTCATGCTGAATACGCCGTCGGTGACAATCAGCTTTCCGTAGGAATCGGATGCGGACGCCAGCTTGTCCTTGAGATCCGCCATATTCCCGTGCGCGTAACGGACGAATTTGGCGTAGCTTAGCTTGCCGCCGTCGTAAATGCTCGCGTGGTTTTCGCGGTCGCAGAAAATTATGTCGTTGCGTCCCGCTATTCCCGAAATAATCCCGAGATTGCTCTGAAAGCCAGTGCCGAAGGTCACGGCGTCCTCTTTGCCGAGAAAGTCGGACAGCTCTTTTTCCAGCGCGAGGTGAATGTCCATCGTGCCGTTGAGAAAACGGCTGCCGCTGCATCCCGAGCCATAATTGTCCAGCGCGTTTTTTCCTGCCTCGATGACTTCGCTGTGGGAGGTAAGCCCCAGATAATTGTTTGAGCCCAGCATAATCACATGCCGCCCGCTCATTTCTACCGAAGTGTCCTGCCTGCTGGTCAGGCTGTGAAAATAAGGGTAAATACCCGCTGCTTTAGCTTCGTCGGCGATGGGAATACGCTTGCATTTTTCAAAAATATCCAATTTCAGACTCTCCTTTTGTCAGCCGTCTGTTCGGCATCGGCTCTTTATTGTAGCACAATCCGAGCAATTTGACAAGCAAATCCAAAAAGAGAACAGTGTTTTTTAATAATCTTAAAATAGACCGAATTTTTAAAAAGTCTAAGTTGAAGTTTTTGTCGGCGGAGAATTTTTGTGCAAAGCCGACTCGGCAAATTTAATGCTGCCTAAGCGAAATGTCGCCTGAAAACGATTGATTTTTGAAACCGCCTTTGATATAATTTGTTACGGAAAAATTTCTCTAATCGGAGAGTTCAAAGGAGCATATAAATTTATGGCGAAAAGGACACCGTTGTATCAGAATCATTTAAATCACGGCGGCAAGGTTGTGGAGTTCGGAGGCTTCGAGCTGCCCGTGCAGTACGGAGCGGGACTTATTGCCGAGCACAATGCCGTGCGCAATGCGGCAGGCTTGTTCGACGTTAGTCACATGGGAGAGTTTTTGCTGGAGGGCAAAAGCGCTTTCGACACAATTCAGAGACTTATGTCCAACGACATGACGGGTCTCGAGGACGGGCAGATCAGATACACCATGATGCTCAACGAAAGGGGCGGAGAGGTGGACGACCTGTTGGTTTACAGATTGTCCGAGGAAAAATATCTGCTGGTTGTCAACGCGGGCAACTGCGAAAAGGATGCGGCGTGGGTTTCTTCCCGCCTGCTGGAGGGCACGACGTTTGAAAATTTGTCGGAAAAGACCGGGCAGGTGGCGTTGCAGGGACCGAGGTCGGAGGAAATTCTTCGCAAAATCGTGCCGGAAAGCGAAATTCCCGAAAAATACTATACGTTTAAAATCAGCGACAAGGTGACGGAGGGCAGATGCATAGTGTCCCGCACCGGCTACACGGGAGAGGACGGCTTCGAAATTTACTGCCCTGCCGGAAAAACGCCGGAAATTTTCGAGAAAATTCTCGACGCGGGAAAGGAATTCGGAATTCTGCCCTGCGGTCTGGGCGCAAGAGACACCTTGAGATTCGAGGCGTGCATGCCCCTTTACGGTCACGAGCTAAACGAGGATTATCTCGGCAACGAGGTCGGACTGGGATTTGCGCTCAAAATGGCTAAGCCCGACTTTATCGGCAAAAAGGCTTTGGAGGAGCACCCCGCACAGTTCAAGCGCAAGGGCGTCAAGCTCATTGACAAGGGCATAGCCAGAGAGGGCTGCGAGGTCTTTGCCGCGTCCGACGGCAGAAAAATAGGCGTAGTCACTACGGGTACTTATTCTCCCACCTTCCAGCACGCGCTGGCAATGGTGAGGATAGAAAAGAGCTACGAGGAGCCTAAGGTCGTAATAGACGTCAGAGGCAAAAAGCTGAGAGCGGAAGTTGTCAAAATGCCTTTTTATAAAAGAGGTTGAAATAAAAATCAATTCAGGAGACAGATAAATGGAAAAATTGTTCAGCAAATCCCATGAATGGGTAAAAATCGAAGGCAGCAAGGCGCAGATAGGACTTTCCGACTACGCGCAGCAGGAATTGGGCGACATCGTTTACGTCAATCTTCCCGAAGTGGGCAGCGACGTTCAATGCGGCAAGGCGTTTACCGACATAGAGTCCGTCAAGGCCGTCAGCGAGGTTATGAGTCCCGTATGCGGCAAGGTCGCGGCGGTGAACGAGGAGCTTACCGACGCGCCCGAGAAAATAAACGAATGCCCCGACGACGCCTGGATTGTCGAGGTTGAAATGACCGGCAAAGAGGACGGGCTTATGACCGCCGAGCAGTACGCCGAATTTATCAAAACGCTTTAATTTGATTGAAAGACAGATTCCGTCCAAAAAGACGGATTTCTGTTTTTAAAGGAGAGAAGAATGAGTAAATATACTCCGCACACCGATGCGGACGTAAGAGCCATGCTTGACGCCGTGGGGGCAGAGAGTCTGGACGCGCTTTACGCCGACGTTCCCGAAAAGCTGATGCTCAAAAAGCTCGGTCTGGAAAAGGGAATCAGTCAGGCGTCCGCAGAGCGCAAATATGAAAAGACGGCTTCTAAAAACAAGGTGTTCGACACGATTTTGAGAGGCTGCGGCGCTTACGACCACTTTATCCCCGCCGCCGTCAGGTCGCTTGCTTCGAGGAGCGAGTTCGTTACAGCCTACACCCCTTATCAGCCGGAAATCAGTCAGGGTATCCTGCAAACCATTTTCGAGTATCAGACGCTCATGTGCGAGCTTACCGGCATGGACGTGTCAAACGCTTCGGTATACGACGTTGGCACGGCTGTGGGCGAGGCTATGATTATGTCGTGCGAAAAGAAGCACAAGGTCATCCTTGCCGGAGCCGTCAACCCCGAAACGGCGGCGGTCGCAAAAACCTACGCTTATGCTTCGGGCTTCGAGCTGGTCGAGGTTCCGCACAAAAACGGACTTGTCGACCTCGACGCACTGGAAAAGGCAGCGGACGGCGACACCGCCTGCGTTGTCGCGCAGTCGCCCAACTATTTCGGGCTCATAGAGGACATGAAATCGGTTGGCGACAAGGCTCACGAAAAGGGAGCAAAATTCGTTTACATATTCAATCCCGTGTCCGCCACGGTGCTTGCCACTCCCAAAGAGTGCGGCGCCGACATTGCGGTGGGCGACGGTCAGCCACTTGGCATGCCTTTGGCTTTCGGCGGACCTTATCTCGGAATTCTTACCTGCGACTCCAAAATGAGCAGGCGCATGCCGGGAAGAGTGGTCGGTCAGACTGTGGACAAAAACGGAAAAACCGCTTATGTTCTTACGCTTCAGGCGCGCGAGCAGCACATCAGACGCGAAAAAGCGCTGAGCAGCATTTGCTCCAATCAGGCGTTGTGCGCGCTGACGGCTGTCGTTTATCTTGCGACTATGGGACGCGAGGGCATGAGGCAGGTGGCGGAGCAGTGCGTTTCCAAAGCGCATTATCTCGCAAGCCGCCTTACGCAAATCAAAGGCGTAAAGCTCAAATACGACGGCGAGTTTTTCCATGAATTCGCAATCGAAACGGACAAATACGACGAAAAGCTGGAAAAGGCGCTTGCCGCAAAGGGTATTCTGGGCGGTTTGCGTCTTGACAAAAATACGTCGGTGTGGTGCGTGACCGAAAAAGCGTCAAAGAGCGCGCTTGACGCGGTTGCGGACGCTTTCGCGGAGGTGAAATGATGTTGATTTTTGAAAAATCCGTAGCGGGCAGGACGGGAGTGCTGTTAGACGAATGCGACGTGCCCGTAGTCACTCTAAACGTGCCTAAGCGCGCGCAGGAGGCAAGACTGCCCGAGGTGTCCGAAATAGACGTAATACGCCACTATACCGCTCTGAGCAAGAAGGCTCACGGCGTGGACGACGGTTTTTATCCGCTCGGCAGCTGCACGATGAAGTACAATCCCCGCGTCAACGACGCCGTCGCGGCTTTGGCCGGCTTTACGCGCGTGCACCCCTTGCAGGGCTTTGAAAACGCCGAGGGCTGCGTGGAGGTTCTGGACTCGCTGTCCGACAAGCTGTGCGAAATCACGGGCATGGACGCCATTACGCTTCAGCCCGCGGCAGGCGCGCACGGCGAGTTTACGGGCATGATGCTGGTCAAAAAGTACCACGAGCACAGAAACGACCTCAAACGCAAAAAAATCCTTGTGCCCGACTCTGCGCACGGCACAAATCCCGCCAGCGCGCACATGTGCGGCTTTGAAATCGTTTCCGTTCCCAGCGACAGCGAGGGCGGAGTGGACATTCAGGCTTTGAAATCGCTTGTCGGCGACGACACGGCGGGACTTATGCTTACAAACCCCAACACTCTGGGCTTGTTTGACAAAAATATTCTGGAAATCACCGAAATAGTGCACAAGGCGGGCGGTCTGTGCTATTACGACGGCGCAAACCTCAACGCGGTTATGGGAGTGGTGCGTCCCGGAGACATGGGCTTCGACGTAATTCATCTCAACCTGCACAAGACCTTCAGCACGCCTCACGGCGGCGGCGGTCCGGGCAGCGGTCCCGTCGGCTGCAAAAAGCAGCTGGCTTCCTTCCTCCCCGCACCCGTGTTCGGCAAAAAGCCCGAGGGCTACGACAGCTCTCTGTCGGTCGGCAAGGTAAAGTGCTTTTACGGCAATTTCCTCGTTGCGCTGCGCGCGGCGGTTTACATCGACACTCTGGGCGCGGAGGGCATAAGAGACGCCGCGCAGAAAGCGGTGCTCAACGCCAATTATCTCATGGCGGGACTCAAAAAATATTATCCCGTGGCGTACGACAGAATTTGTATGCACGAGTTTGTGCTTACGCTTGAAACGCTCAAGCACGAAACGGGGGTGTCCGCTATGGACGTGGCAAAAGCCATGCTCGATTTCGGTATTCATCCGCCCACAATGTATTTCCCGCTGATAGTGCACGAGGATCTGATGTTCGAGCCTACCGAAACGGAAACCAAAGAAACTCTGGACGAAGCGATAAGAGCGCTGGGAGAAATCAGGCAAGCTGCGGACAAGGACGCGCAAAGTCTGCACGAGGCTCCGCACAGGACGATTATCGGCAGAGTGGACGAGGTCAGGGCGGCAAGACAGCCGGTTCTCAAGTACGCTTTCGACAACTGAAGCTTTTAAAACAGAACAGACGCGTTTCGCGTCTGTTTTTTTTGCGCAAGCTACGTCTGACTTTAGTAGAGGAAACGGGAAAAACGCTTAACGCAAGCGGCAGGGAGGGAAAAGCCGCAAAAAGCAAAGGAGCAAACGAAAAGCGAAAAAATTCGGAAGTTTTTCAAGCTTAAAAGCCGCCTGCAGAGGCGGCTTTTAAAGGAAAAATTTTTAAATAAATTATTTGCAAAGCTCTTTAAGCTCGTCGAGAGTCTCTTTGAAAATGTTGGCGACGGTTTCGAAGGGAGCGGAGGTTTCCAGATCCACGCCTGCAATTCTCAATTCGTTTACGGGGTCGAGGCTGCAGCCCGTGGAGAGAAATTCCTTGTAGCGTTTAACGGCAGGCTCGCCCTCCTTGAGAATTTTGTCGGCAATGCAGATTGCGCTTGTTATGCCGGTGGCGTACTTGTACACATAGAAGCCTCTGTAAAAATGGGGTATGCGGCACCATTCGTATCTTATCTGTCTGTTGTGCTCCACTGCGGGACCGTAATACTTTTTGTTTAGCTCGTAATAAATGTCGGAAAGGCTTTCGTAATTGAAAGGTTTGTCCGTTTCGATAAGCTCGTGCGCCTTTGCCTCGAACTCTGCAAACATGGTCTGACGGAACATGGTAGTGCGGATTGTGTCAAGCAGATAGCTCAACAGATATTTGCGCATATCCTTGTCCGTTTCCTTTTTGAGCAGATGACGGAGCAGCAGGATTTCGTTGCAGGTGCTCGCCACTTCGGCAACGAAAATGGTGTAATTGTTCTGCTCGCGCCCCTGCGCTTCGCAGCTGTAGTAGCTGTGCATGGAGTGCCCCAGCTCGTGCGCGATTGTAAACACGTCGTGGGTTGTCTTTTCGTAATTGAGCAGGACAAACGGATGAACGCCGTACACGCCCATGGAATAAGCGCCGCTGCGTTTTCCCGGCGTTTCGTATACGTCCATCCAGCGCTCGTCGTAAGCTCTTTGAAGCAGTCCCTGATATTCCTCGCCCAGAGGCTTGAGACCTTCTTTGACCAAAGCAAACGCCTCGTCGAACTCAAGCGCGAGATTGGCTGCGGGAATCATGGGGTAGTTCAGGTCGTACATGTTGAGCGTATCCAGTCCCATGACCTTTTTTCTCAAAGCTATGTATTCGTGCAGCATGGGCAGGGATTTGTTGACGCTTTCGATTAAGTTGTCGTAAACCTTTCTGTCGACCTCCTCGTAAAACAGAGCTTTTTCCAGCGCGCTGTTGAATTTGCGCGCTTTGGCAAAGAAGCAATCCTGCCTTACGCTGCCGCAGTAAAGCCCCGCTATGGTGTTGATTTTGCCCTCGTATGCCTTGTACCACGTTTCAAACGCCTGTTTTCTGACCTCCTGCGAGGGGTTCTGCATAAGCATGCTGTAGCTGCCGTGAGAGAGAGCCACAGGCTCGCCGTCGACCTTGACGGTACCCCAATCCATTTCGCCGTTGTCCAGTCTGCCGAAGGTTTCGCGGAAATATCCCGTGACCTCGCCTGCGTTTGTGAGCAGCTCTTCCGCTTCGGCGGAGAGCACGTGCGCCTTTCCCGCTTTGATTTTGCGGAGAACGGAATTGTACTTTTTAAATTCGGGCTTTGCCATGATTGCATCCAACGTTTTTTCGTCCAGCTTGCTCAGCTCGGGCTGAACGAAAGAAAACGCCACTCCGAATTTGTTGTTTATGCTCATGACCTTGTCCTTGAGCGCCTGCACGTCTGTGTTTTTGCTGTCCTCGTCCATTTTCATGTGGGTGTAGCACAGCGCTTTTTCCAGATGCTCGTCAATGTCGCCAACAAGCTTCAACAGCTCGTAAATATCCTTTTCGTTGTTGAGTCTGCCCTCATAGGCTTTGATTTTGCCGATAAGCTCGCTTGCCGTCGCGCAGTCCTTTTCGAGCAGCGCCTCGTCCGGATAAATAGCTGATAGGTCCCAAGTATATTTTACCGGAATATCCTGTCTGTTTTCGTAACCCATTGTCTTATAGTCTCCTTGTCTATCGGTTTGAAATCCGAATATTTTTCCGATAAATATATTAACATATCGGCACGGTTTTTCGTATGACAAAACAATGAAATAGATTTTCACCTGATGACTTTATTCGGCATGAAAAAGTGCAAACGGCGTAAATTTCAAGAATAACCGAAAACTTTTGTGAACGCCCGGAAAAAGGAAAATGTGCTTAAGTTTTCAACTCGTTTAAGGAAAAAACAGGAATCGCCCAAACGCAAATTTTTTGTTGACCTTGCGGAGGTTTTCGTTTATAATGGGTGCACCGTAACAGTCGAGAGACTTAAAAGGGAGGAAAACCAATGAAATCAAAAACAAAGCTTCTGCTGGTTGTTTTGCTGCTGGCGCTTGCGTTTACGTTTGTGCTTGCGGCGTGCGACGGCAAGGATGCGACGCCTGTTTCTATCGAAGTGACGAAGGCGCCGGACAGATCCGTTTATCTTGTGGACGACTATCTTGACGTGTCGGGCGGTATTCTCACCGTTACATACAGCAACGGCAAAACCAAAGAAGTGCCCATGACGCAGGATATGGTTATGTCTGACAAAATGACGGTTGGCGAAAAGAAGATTACCGTCACTTATACCGAAGGGGAAATCAAGCTGACCTCTACCTGGGACGTAAAGGTTTATACCAAATTTGTAGTGGAGCTCGTGCTTGTGAGCAAGCCCGAAAAGGTTTCTTACGTTGCCGGGCAGACCTTTGACTCTACGGGTATTTCCGTGAAGGCGGTTTACAGAGACGGTTCGGAAGAGGACGTCACAGCTGGCGTTACATACAACAAAACGGTGCTTTCGGCGGAGGATGAATTTATTGTGGTTTCCTATGGCGAAAGATTTGTCAAAGTGGCAATCACCGTTGCCGAGAAAACCCTGTCCGGCTTGACGATAAAGCAGGCTCCTGACAGGACGGCTTATGTCGTAGGCGAAAAATTCGACGCGACGGGACTCGTGCTCACTGCGCAGTACAATGACGGCACGAGCTTTGACGCAACCGGCGAGTTCACTTTCTCCGACGAGCCTTTGACGGTTGAAACTACTTTTGTGGCGGTTACCTACAAAAATTATACCCAAGTGGTTTGCAATGTTCCCGTGCAGGTATCGGAAAGGGAAGGGCTTGTGCTTACGGTCAAGACTTCTCCGGCAAAAACCGCTTATGTCGAAGGGCAGACCTTTGACCCTACGGGGCTTGTGCTTTACGCAAGCTACGGCGGACAAGTCGGATTTGACGTGACGGAGGGCATTACCTTTGACAAAACCACGTTGAGCATAGGCGACACCGTAGTAGTTGCAACGTGGGAGGGACAAACTGCGGACATCGCCGTTACCGTTGCAGCCAAAGCGGTAAGTCGTCTGGTTGTTAAAGCCGAGCCTGACAAAACCGAATATATTGAGGGCGAAATCTTTGATGCTACCGGTCTTGTAATAGCAGTGCAATGGAACGACGAAAGCGAAACGGAAATCGATTGGGAGGAGCAGGAGCTTTCTTTCAACAAAACCGGCGCTCTTAAAATAAACGACTCCGTCGTGACGGCGTCTTACGGCGGAAGAACCGTAAACATTTCCATAAGCGTAGTCGCGGCGACGTTGAACGCGAACATAGACGACGACGCGGTGTCTGCTGTTGAAAGCGCAAAAGACATTTACAACAAATACAGCGGCGGAGACCAGAAAACCTACAAGACTTTTGACGAAGTGAAAGCCGATTATGCAAGCTTCGAGTTTTACGTCAAACTTGCCGATGTGTCCGTAGCTCCTCAGACGCTCACAATAGGCGGAACGCAATACGACATGGACGCGACTGTGATTTTGTCCATTGGCAACAACGTGTTTGTTAGGGACTCCGTGTGGTTTTGGGACGACGAGAGCAATGAGCTTTACGTTTCCGCGATAGTCGTGCTTTTCGAAGCCGGCGAGGGCAAAGTCAAAATGAACGACGTCGAAATGCAGATAGCAGTCGATGCGCTGAGCGGTTCTCTTTCCGTTTCGAACGTGACGATAAACGGTTCCAGCACGGTTTCTCAAAACGAGGGCAAGTATGACGTGACGCTCAAAAACGGCAGCGACATGCTTAAAATCGCTTACGACGGAGCGGAGACGAGCGACCTGATTATCACCAGAAAAATTATCGTCAAGGGAGACCAGACAACCGTTTCGTACGGCTTTACCTCTCCCGAAAGCGATCTGGCTCTGGGATATTATCCTCAATGGGGAGCGACCGCCGAGGACAACGAAAGCGGCGATTATACTCTGACTTACAGCGTGTACGTTTTCGGAAAGGGACTTGTCGAACTGAAATTCAACATAGACATAGACATTCCTCAGGCTTAATTAAATTAGATGTTTGACGGGCCGGCTTGAAGCCGGTCCGTTGTCGTTTGAACGCTGTTTGAGTCGGCTGCGCGTCGGAGTGAAGCGTCTAAAACATTGTGTCCGACGTTCTTTTGATTTGTTGACTTTAGAGCGGCAATATGATAAAATAAATATATATTCGGCGTTGCGTATGACTGACGGAAATTCGGCAGGTTACTGCGGGGGAGTACGCAAACGGTTCATGCCGTCCGTCTGGGCAATTTCTGCGGCTTTGTCATGCGAAATTGCCTTTTTTGATTTTTTTTCGGAGGTACAAGGAGTTTATGGCGGTTGTCACTATCATTATGGGAAGCAAAAGCGATTACGAGGTCGTTTTTCCCGCTTACGAGATTTTGAAAAAGCTGGGCGTTGAAGCGGAAATGAAGGTCATGAGCGCGCACAGAACCCCCGACGAGGTGTCGGAGTTTGCCAAAAACGCAGCCGAAAACGGCGTAAAGGTGATTATTGCCGCTGCGGGAAAGGCTGCTCATCTTGCGGGCTTTGTTGCCGCGCACACGATTCTCCCCGTCGTCGGGCTTCCCGTCAAGAGCTCTACCATGGACGGTCTGGACAGTCTGCTGTCCGTCGTACAGATGCCAAACGGCGTGCCCGTTGCCACCGTTGCGATAAACGGCGCGCAGAACGCCGGCTTGCTTGCGGCGCAGATGCTTGCGCTCTCCGACGGCGCGCTTGCTGCAAGGCTTGCCGAGCACAAGGAAAAAATGCGAAAAGACGTGCTGGAGACCGTGCTGCCTCAGTGACGAGCGCGGTTTCGTAAAGTTAAATCAATCGAGTTAAAGGAGTCAGAAAAATGGAAAAAAGAGAATTGATGTACGAGGGCAAAGCCAAAAAGGTGTTTAAAACGGACGACCCCGACGTTGTTCTTGTCAGCTACAAGGACGACGCCACCGCGTTCAACGGACAGAAAAAGGGACAAATCGCCGGCAAGGGCGTGGTAAACAACAGGTGCTCCAACTTTATGTTCGGACAGCTGGAAAAGCAGGGCATCGAAACGCACCTGATAAAGGAAATTTCCGACACGGATACTCTCGTCAAAAAGGTGGAGATAGTGCCGTTGGAGGTTATCGTAAGAAATATCGCGGCGGGAAGCCTGAGCAAGAGACTGGGGCTTGACGAGGGCACGCCTTTGAAATCCTCGGTGCTTGAGTTCTGCTACAAGGACGACGCGCTGGGCGACCCCATGGTCAACGATTATCACATTTTCGCGCTCGGTCTCGCTACGAAAGAGGAGCTTGACGAAATCAAGGACAAGGCGTTCAAAATCAACGATTTCATGCGCGCTTATTTCAAGGATATAAACATCGACCTCGTGGATTTCAAAATCGAGTTCGGTCGTTTTCACGGCAAAATTCTGCTTGCCGACGAAATTTCGCCCGACACCTGCCGTTTCTGGGACACCGTCACGCATGAAAAGCTGGACAAGGACCGTTTCAGACGCGACCTCGGAGGCGTGGAGGAAGCGTACCGCGAGGTGTTGGCAAGACTTATGGGAGAAAAGGCGTAATGACGGACAAATCGCTGTCTGAAAGAAAAATAAAGGAAGCCTGCGGGATTTTCGGCATAATTTCCCGCGAAACCTCCGAGCTTGCGCGCAAGACCTATTTCGGGCTTTTCGCGCTTCAGCACAGGGGGCAGGAAAGCGCGGGTATTGCGGTTTCATACGAAAAGGACAAGGCAGTTTATTATAAAAACATGGGACTGGTCAACGACGTTTTCGGAGAGGCGGAGCTGAAGCTTTTGCCTCCGACAACCGTCGCGATAGGTCACGTCAGATATTCAACCACAGGCTCGAGCAACGTAGTCAATGCTCAGCCGGTGGTTTTTTACGGAAAAAAGGGCAGAATGGCGGTTGCGCACAACGGCAACGTGGTCAATGCCAATCAAATCAAGGCGCAGATGCTGGACAAGGGGCACATTTTTCAAAGCTCTATCGACAGCGAGGTCATTGCCGCGAGGATAAATTTCCACATCAAGGACGACCTTGTGGGTGGGATAGTCGCCGCGTGCGAGGAGTTTTTAGGCGCGTTTTCGCTGCTCATCATGGCGGAGGGCAAGCTGGTAGCCGTGCGGGACAGACACGGACTCAAGCCGCTGATAGTGGGGAAAACCCCCGAGGGCGAAATGGTCGTTGCCAGCGAATCCTGCGCGCTGGACGCCGTTGGCGCGGAAATTATCCGCGACGTCAAGCCGGGCGAGGTGCTTATCATAGACGAAAATCTCGGCATGGAAAGCAGATTTCTCAAAAACATCGACCCCAAATTCTGCATTTTCGAGTACGTTTACATCAGCAGAAGCGACTCCGTCATAGACGGAGTGTCGGTTTACGACTCCCGCTACAAATGCGGCAGAATGCTTGCGGAGCTGTACAAAATCGACGCCGATTTGGTCGCGGGCGTGCCGGACAGCGCGCTTGTGTGCGCCAAGGGCTATTCCGACGTAAGCGGCATACCCATGGTGGACGCGATAAGCAAAAACCGTTATGTGGGCAGAACCTTTATCCAGCCTACGCAGAGCATAAGGGAAAGCTCGGTGAGCTTGAAGCTCAACGCTTTCCGCAGCAACATCGAGGGCAAAAGAATTATTCTTATAGACGACTCGATAGTTCGCGGCACAACCAGCAAAAAGATTATCAGCCTGCTGCGCAAGAACGGCGCAAAGGAAATTCACATGCTTGTAGGTTCTCCGATAGTCTGTCATCCGTGCTATTTCGGCGTGGACATGCAGACAAAGGAGGAGCTTGTCGGCGGCAAAATAACTAAGGACGACATCTGCAAGAAGATAGGGGCGGACAGTCTCAATTATATTCCGTTAGAGTGTCTCAAAATCGCCTGCGGCGGCGGAGGCTTCTGTTCGGCATGCTTCGACGGAGCTTATCCCGACAGCGTGACGGACGACGAAACGGGAAAATTCATTTTCGAATAAGCGTAAGCAAGGGACTATTTTCAACAGGAGAAATTTATGGCTATTGATTACAAAAGCGCGGGCGTAGACGTGGAAAGAGGCTACGAAGCGGTCAGACTTATGAAAAAATACGTCAAGGAAACCTACAACGACGGCGTGCTGGGCGATTTGGGCTCTTTCGGCGGCTTTTACGCGCTGGACGACAAGCCGGACGGCGACGTTCTGGTTGCAGGCACCGACGGCGTGGGCACAAAGCTGAAATACGCTTTCGTTCTGGACAAGCATGACACCGTGGGCATAGACTGTGTGGCGATGTGCGTAAACGATATAGTGTGTCAGGGCGCAAAGCCGCTTATTTTTCTCGATTACATAGCGCTGTCGAGGCTTGTGCCCGAAAAGGTCGCCATGATTGTAAAGGGCGTTGCCGAAGGCTGCAAGCAGGCGGGCTGCGCGCTTATCGGCGGAGAAACGGCGGAAATGCCGGGCTTTTATGCCGAAGACGACTACGATATGGCGGGCTTTTCTGTAGGCATTGCCAAAAAAGACAGGATAATCAACGGCAGCGGCATAAAAGAGGGCGACAGGCTTATCGGGTTAAAGTCCAGCGGCGTGCACAGCAACGGCTATTCGTTGGTGAGAAAGCTTTTTCCTCCCGTGAAAGAGGAGCTGGAAAGGTTTGACGAGGAGCTCGGAGAAGCTCCCGCGCAGGCGCTGCTCAAGCCTACGAGGATTTATGTCAAAACCATACTTTCTCTCATTGAAAAATGCTCCGTCAAGGGCATAGCGCACATCACAGGCGGAGGATTTATCGAAAACATACCGAGAATTCTGCCCGACGGGCTTGCCGCGGAGATTGACAGAAATTCTTATGAGCTGCCCAACCTGTTCAAGGCGCTCAAAAGGCGCGCGGGCATTTCCGACGAAAAAATGTACAATACGTTCAACATGGGCATAGGCATGGTGCTGTGCGTCGACAAGGCGGAGGAGTCTGAAGCGCTTGACGTTTTGCGCGGGCTGGGAGAAGAACCCGTGCGGCTTGGCAGAGTGGTCAGGGGCAAGGGCGTTATTCTATGAAAAACATAGCCGTATTCGCGTCGGGAGGCGGCAGCGATTTCCAGAGCGTTGTGGACGGAGTGGAAAGCGGTCTTATCGACGGCAGAGTGGTGCTGCTCGTGGCGTCCAAAGAGGGAATAGGCGCTCTGGAGCGCGCGAAAAAGCATGGCATAGACTTCGCCGTGTTCGACAAAAAGAAATTTGCGTCTATGGACGAAATGTTTTCCGCGATAGGCGACGAGCTGGAAAGGCGAAAAACCGACCTTGTCGTGCTTGCGGGCTACCTCAGCATTCTGACGCCCTCGTTTGTCGGAAGGTTCGAGAAAAAAATCATCAACATACATCCGTCGCTTATCCCCAAATACTGCGGCGACGGCTTTTACGGCATGAGGGTGCATAGAGCGGTCGTGGCAAACGGCGAAACAGAAAGCGGCTGCACGGTGCATTACGTCGACGAGGGGACGGACACGGGGGAGATAATAGCGCAGGCGCGCGTTGCCGTTGAAAAAGGCGACACTCCCGAAGACGTCGCCGCGAAGGTGCTGGAAAAGGAGCACGAGCTGCTGCCCCGAGTGGTCGCCATGCTGTGCAAATCACAATAAGGAAATACATCGAGAGGAAAAAATATGAAAAAAAGAGCGTTGATAAGCGTAAGCGACAAAACCGGCGTCGTGGAGGCGGCAAAAAGGCTTGCCGCTTCGGGATATGAAATCATAAGCACGGGCGGCACGCAGAAATGTCTGGAGGACGCAGGCGTAAAAACCCTGAATATAAGCGACGTTACGGGCTTTCCCGAGTGTCTGGACGGCCGCGTGAAAACGCTTCATCCCGCAGTGCACGCGGGGCTGCTGGCAAAGAGGGACAATCCCGACCACATGCGCCGCTTGAAAGAGCTAAAGCTGGAAACAATCGACGTGGTTGTAGTAAACCTTTATCCCTTCAGGCAGACGGTCATGTCGGGAAAGGAGTTCGAGGAGGTTGTGGAAAACATAGATATTGGCGGACCGACCATGCTCAGAAGCGCCGCCAAAAACAGCCGAGACGTAATAGTTCTTGTCGACCCCGCCGACTACGAAAAAACTCTTTCCGAGCTGGAGTCGGGAAATGTGAGTGAGCAGACCAGACTGTATCTTATGTACAAGGTATACGCGCACACAGCGGCTTACGACAGCATGATTTCCAATTATCTCGCAAGGAAGCTGGGTATCGAGTTTCCCGACAGCTTAACGCTTGCTTTCGAAAAGAAGGAGCAGCTGCGCTACGGCGAAAACCCCTTCCAGAAAGCGGCGGTTTATACCGACATGTTCCCCGTATCCAATTCCATCGTCAATGCCAGACAGGAAAACGGAAAGCAGCTGTCCTACAACAATCTCAACGACTCCAACGGAGCGATAGAGCTGTTGAAGGAGTTTGACGAGCCTACGGTGGTTGCCGTCAAGCACTCCAATCCCTGCGGCGTGGCGAGCGGCGCGACGATAGCCGAAGCGTACAGAAAGGCTTATGCCTGCGACCCCGTATCGATATTCGGAGGCATCATCGCAGCCAACCGCGAAATCGATTTGGAAACCGCGGAGGAAATTTCAAAAATTTTCGTCGAGATTGTCATAGCGCCGTCTTTTTCCGAAGCCGCGCTCGAGGCATTGGAAAAGAAGCACAATCTGCGAGTGCTCGCGCTTCCCGACGTGGGCGTGAAAAACAAGCCCGCTATCGAGTTCAAGCGCGTTTACGGCGGTCTTCTGGTTCAGACCACGGACGACAAGGTGTTCGACGAAATTCAGGTGGTTACGAAAAAACGTCCCACCGCGCAGGAAATCGAAACCATGCGTTTTGCAATGAAGGTGGTCAAGCACTGCAAGTCAAACGCAATCGTGCTTGCAAAGGGCAGCGCCACCATAGGCATCGGCGTGGGGCAGACCAACCGTATATGGGCGGCGGAGCAGGCGATAGAGCACTCCAATGTTCCCACCGAGGGCGCGGTGCTGGCGTCCGACGCGTTTTTCCCCTTTGACGACTGCGTGACGCGTGCGGCGCAGGCGGGTGTTTCCGCCATAGTGCAGCCGGGCGGCAGCATAAGAGACAAGGACAGCATTGCCAAAGCAGACGAGTGCGGACTTGCGATGGCGTTTACGGGACTGAGACATTTCAAGCACTGAAAACGGAAAAATGATGAAAAAGACAAACGTAGCCATTATCGGCGGCGGCGGCAGAGAGCACGCCATTGCCTTGAAGCTTAAAGAAAGTCCGTTGCTCGGAAAGCTGTTTTGCCTGCCGGGCAACGCGGGTATTTCCGAATGCGCCGTTTGCGCGCCCGTTTCTCCTATGGATTTCGAGGGTATTTTCGCCTTTTGCGAAAAAAACGGCGTAGACCTGGTTTTCGTTGCGCCTGACGACCCTTTGGCGGGCGGACTGGTGGATTTTTTGACGGAAAGAGGAGTTAAGGCTTTCGGACCGGTTAAAGACGCGGCAAAAATAGAATCAAGCAAGGCTCTTGCCAAAGACTTTATGCGCAAGTACGAAATACCTACTGCCCAGTATCGGGTGTTCGAGAACTTTGAGAGCGCAAGGGAATACGCGCAAAGCTGTCCTTTGCCCGTTGTGGTCAAGGCGGACGGGCTTGCGTTGGGAAAGGGCGTCATCATCTGCAACACGCGCAGTGAAGCGCTTGACGCGCTGCAAAGCGTCATGGTTGACGCAAGATTCGGCAAAAGCGCGGGAAGCAAGGTTGTCATGGAGGAGTTCATGACCGGCAGGGAAGTCACCGTGCTGGCGTTCTGCGACGGCAAAACTCTGCTGCCCATGCCCGCGTCGCAGGACCACAAAAAAGCGTTTGACGGCGACAAGGGACTCAACACCGGCGGTATGGGCGCGTTTGCGCCTACGCCTTACTTTAGCTCCGACGACGAAATAGAGTTTATGCAAAAAATTGCTTTGCCTACGCTCGCGGGCTTGGAAAAGGAAGGCATAGAGTTCAAGGGAGTGCTTTACTTCGGGCTTATGAAAACGGGCGCGGGGCTTAAGGTAGTCGAGTACAACGCGCGCTTCGGAGACCCCGAAACGCAGGTTGTCCTTGCTCTTTTGAAAAGCGATTTGCTGGAAATCGTCCTTGCGACGACGGAGGGCAGACTGGACGGGACAATCGTGGAATGGAGCGGCGAGACTGCGCTCACTGTTGTCGTTGCGGACGGCGGCTATCCCGAAAACGTAGTCAAGGGCAAGGAAATAACCTTAGGCAGCCTTGAAGGAGTGACTCTCATACATGCGGGCACGCGGTCGGAGGACGGACGTCTCAAAACAAACGGTGGACGGGTTTTCGACGTCGTGGGCGTTGCAGACAACCTCGAAGCGGCGAGAAAAAAGGTTTACGGACAGATTGACAAGGTGACTTTCGAGGGCGCGAGATACCGCGCCGATATAGGATTGGTTTAAAAATTTATGATTTACAGAGTTTTCGTTGAAAAGAAAGAGCAATTCGACGTGCCGGCGGCAAAAACGCTTTCTTCGCTCGAAAGAGTGCTGGGTATCCGTCCCGAAAAAGTGCGCAGGCTTTTGCGTTACGACGTGGAGGGCTTGACCGGGCGGCAGATGAAAGACAGCATAGCCTCGGTTTTTTCGGAGCCAAACACGGACAAGGTGTTTTCCGACGTTTCGGTCGGACGGGACGAAAAAATGCTGGTTGTTCAGCTTTTGGACGGTCAATACGACCAGCGCGCCGACTCTGCCATGCAATGCGTGCAGTTTCTCACCGGCGGCGTCAGACCTCTTGTAAGGTGCGCCGAGGTGTATATTTTCAAAGGCGTTTCGGATGAGCAGTTTTTGAAAATCAAGCGTTTTCTCATCAATCCCGTCGACAGCAAGGAGGGCGGGACGGAGATGCCCGACACGCTTGCCGACCGATTTGAAACAAGCAGGAAAATGCGCGAGGAGCTTTGCGGCTTCAACGAAATGGACGAAAGCGGACTTAAAGCGTTTCACGGCAAAATGGGACTTGCCATGACGGTGGACGACCTGAGGTTCGTAAGGGACTATTTCAGAGAAAAGGGCAGACAGCCGACGCTTACGGAGCTGAAAGTGGTGGACACCTATTGGTCCGACCACTGCCGTCACACGACCTTTTCCACTCGGCTCAAGGATATAAAAATAGTTTCCGACAATCCCGATATCCCCAACGCTTTGGAGCAGTATCGACAGCTGTTTGAAAAACACAACGTCAAGGGCGACAAGGTGCCCTGTTTGATGAGCATTGCCACCATTGCCGCCAAAGAGCTTAAAAGCAGAGGGCTTTTAAACAATCTTGACGAGAGCGACGAAATAAACGCCTGCTCGGTTGTCGTGGACGTGGACGTTGACGGCAAAGACGAGCAGTGGCTGATTATGTTCAAAAACGAGACGCACAACCATCCTACCGAAATCGAGCCTTTCGGCGGCGCGGCAACCTGTCTCGGCGGAGCAATCAGAGACCCGCTCAGCGGAAGAACCTATGTTTATCAGGCGATGAGAGTCACCGGCTGCGGAACTCCCGACGAGCCTGTCGAACAAACCATGAAGGGCAAGCTGCCTCAGCGCGTGCTTACCACAACCGCGCTTTCGGGCTTTTCGGGCTACGGCAATCAGATAGGCTTGGCTACGGGCACGGTTGCGGAAATTTACAACGACGGCTACAAAGCCAAGCGGCTTGAGACGGGCTACGTCATAGGGGGCAACAGGCGCGAAAACGTCGTGCGTCGCAGACCGCAGGCAGGAGACGTTGTCATTATGGTAGGCGGCGACACGGGACGCGACGGCTGCGGCGGAGCCACAGGCAGCAGCAAATCCCACGACGTAAAAAGCGTCGAAACGTGCGGCGCGGAGGTGCAGAAAGGCAATCCGCCCGAAGAGCGCAAGCTTCAGAGGCTGTTCCGCAACCCCGAAGCGTCAAAGCTGATTGTCAAATGCAACGACTTCGGCGCGGGCGGCGTGTGCGTGGCAATTGGCGAGCTTGCCGACGGTCTGCATATACATCTGGACAGAATAAACAAAAAATACGAGGGACTTTCGGCAACAGAGCTTGCGATAAGCGAGTCTCAGGAGAGGATGGCTGTCGTCGTGAGCGAAAGCGACGCCGACGAATTTATCCGACTTGCCTCCGTTGAAAATCTTAAATGCGTCAAGGTCGCGGAGGTGACTGAAAAGCCCGTTCTTTTCATGACCTACAAGGACGAAATTATTGCGGACATAGACAGAGCCTTTCTGGACACCAACGGCGTGAGACAAAGCATTGACGCGGAAATTTCAGACAGCTGCGTCGGTTATTTTTCCGCCGACGACGAAAAAACCGCGAAGCTAATAGCCAAGAGCGCAGAGCAGGCTCTTAAGGAAAGGCTGTCCCGACTTGACGTGTGCTCGCGCAAGGGTATGGGCGAGGTTTTCGACTCCACCATAGGCGCGGCGACGGTGCTTATGCCTTTCGGCGGCAAAAACCAGCTTACGCCTGCGACGATTATGGCTTCCAAGCCGCCTGTTGGCGTCGGCTACACGACAACAATCACCTGCTCGTCCTACGCGTTGTATACCGACCTGCTGGAAAAGTCGCCTTTTTTGGGCGCGATTTATTCCGTTGTGGGCGCGGTGTCCAAGCTTGTTTCCTGCGGCGTCAAGCCCTCGTCCGTCAGACTCTCCTTGCAGGAGTTTTTCAAAAAGCCCAACGCCGACCCCAAGCGCTGGGGAGAGCCGCTTTCCGCGCTGCTGGGCGCGCTGGACGCGCAGCTGGGGCTTGAAACGGCGGCAATCGGCGGCAAGGACAGCATGAGCGGCACTTTCGAGCACCTTGACGTGCCGCCGACGCTTATTGCTTTCGGCATGGGAATCGCAAAGGAAAACGCATTCGTCCACAACGCTTTTGAAAGGACGGGAAGGGTGGTTCGGTATAAGATTCCCAAAAACGCTTGGGGACGTCCCGATTATGCCGCGCTTAAAGAAATTTACGATGAAATTTACGCCGCGATTTGCAGAGGCAAAATTCTGCATACGGCGGTTGTGGAGGAGGGCGGCGCGATTGTCGCGCTGGTCAAATCCCTTTTCGCAAACGATTTGGGGGCAAAGACGGACAAATTGAGCGCTGAGGACTTCCGTCCGGCATACGGTGATATTCTTGCGGTTGTTTCGGAGGATTTCCAAAGCCGTCGCGCCGAGACGTATGCGACGCTCTGCGATGACGGAGAGCTTGTATGCGGCGCCGAAAAGGTTTGTCTTAACGCGCTCAAAAAGGCTTTTTGCGGCAGGCTGGAAAGCGTGTTTCCCACCGTTGCGCCGGCTTTCGGCGAGGCTGCGGAGGCAAGCTTCTCAACTAAGGAAATTTACGTTTCGCGCTTCAAAACCGCCAAGCCCAGAGTGTTTATACCGGTATTTCCCGGCACGAACTGCGAGTACGACACGCAGAAGGCGTTTGAAAACGCCGGCGCGGAGTGCGATGTGTTTGTGGTCAAAAACGTGACGAAAGCCGACGTGGAGTTTTCCGTCGCAGAGATGACAAAGAGATTGTCGGCGGCGCAGATACTTGCCTTTCCCGGCGGCTTTTCGGGCGGCGACGAGCCGGACGGCAGCGGCAAATTTATCGTAAACATGTTCCGCAACCCCTCGTTGAAGGAAGCGACGGAGCAGCTGCTGAAAAAGCGCGACGGTCTTGCCATAGGTATATGCAACGGCTTTCAGGCGTTGATAAAGCTGGGGCTTCTGCCTTTCGGCAGCATAGAGCCGTTGAGCGAAAACGCGCCTACGCTGACTTTCAACAACATAGGCCGTCACGTGTCCACGATTTGCCGCGTGAGGGCGGCGACAAACGCTTCGGCGTGGCTCAGATACGTCAAAGTCGGCGACGTTTTCAGCGTGCCCGTCAGTCACGGCGAGGGCAGGTTCGTGTGCGACGCGGAAGCTTTGCAAAAGCTGGTCGAAAACGGACAGATACTCACGCAGTACGTAGATTTCGACGACCGCGTCACAATGCAAAGCCCGTTCAACCCCAACGGCAGCGTAAACGCGGTGGAGGGCTTGATTTCCCCCGACGGCAGAATACTGGGCAAGATGGGGCATGCGGAGCGCACGGGCAAAGGACTTTACAGAAACGTAGAGGGAAATTGGGATATGGGACTTTTCCGCTCAGGCGTGGAATATTTTAAATAGAAAGAATCAAGGGAGGACAGTTTATGTATAAAAGCGATATAGAAATAGCGCAGTCGACGGAAATGCTGCCTATTGCCGAAATAGCCGCCTCGGCGGGAATAGACGACAAATACCTCGAGCCTTACGGCAGATATAAGGCAAAGGTGGATTACAACCTTTTGGACGAAACGAAAAATTCCCAAGGCAAGCTGATTTTGGTCACGGCGATAAATCCCACTCCCGCGGGAGAGGGCAAAACAACGACGACGATAGGGCTTGCCGACGGCATGAAGCGTCTTGGAAAAAGCGTTGCTGTTGCGCTGCGCGAGCCTTCGCTGGGACCCGTTTTCGGCGTCAAGGGCGGCGCTGCCGGCGGCGGTTATGCGCAGGTCGTGCCGATGGAGGACATAAACCTGCATTTTACCGGCGATTTTCACGCAATCGGAGCGGCAAACAACCTGCTTGCGGCAATGATTGACAATCATATATATCAGGGCAACGCCTTGAACATAGACCCCCGTCAGATAACCTGGCGCAGGTGCGTGGATATGAACGACAGACAGCTGCGTTTCGTCACAGACGGCTTGGGCGGCAAAGCAAACGGAACGCCGCGCGAGGACGGTTTCGATATCACGGCGGCAAGCGAAATCATGGCTATTTTGTGCCTTGCTTACGACATGACGGACTTGAAGCAAAGGCTTGCGGACATAACGGTAGGCTACACCTATGACGGAGCTCCGGTCAGAGCCGGACAGCTGAACGCGCAGGGCGCTATGGCGGCGCTGCTTAAGGACGCGTTGAAGCCCAATCTGGTGCAGACCTTGGAGCACACTCCCGCGTTTGTGCACGGCGGTCCTTTCGCGAACATCGCGCACGGGTGCAACTCCATTATGGCGACGCGTCTTGCCATGCGGCTTGCGGACTATGCCGTGACGGAGGCGGGATTCGGCGCGGATCTGGGCGCGGAAAAATTCTTCGACATAAAGTGCCGCAAGGCGGGGCTTACGCCTTCGGCGGTTGTGGTGGTTGCGACGGTTCGCGCTTTGAAGCACCACGGTGGCGTTGCCAAAGCCGCGCTCAACGAAGAAAATCTAGTTGCGCTGGAAAAGGGCTTGCCCAATCTTTTAAGACACGTGGACAACGTAACGAGAGTTTTCGGTCTGCCCTGCGTGGTGGCAATCAACCGTTTTCCTACCGATACGGAAAAAGAGCTTGAGCTGATAGAGAAAAAATGCCGCGAGCTAAACGTAAACGTGGCTTTGTCCGAGGTGTGGGCAAAGGGCGGCGAGGGCGGCGAGGCTCTTGCCAAAGAGGTCATCGCGCTTTGCGAAAAGCGGAACGATTTTCGTTTTTCGTATGAAACGGAAGATTCCATAGAAACCAAGCTGGAAAAAATCGTCAAAAAGGTTTACGGCGGCAGCGGCGTAGTGTTCACTACGCAGGCGAAAAAACAGCTTGACAACCTTACGAAGCTGGGCTTTGACAAGCTGCCCGTGTGCGTTGCGAAAACGCAGTACAGCTTTTCGGACGACCAGACGCTGCTTGGCGCGCCCGACGGATTCGTCGTCACCGTACGCAACGTAAAGGTATCCAGCGGCGCGGGCTTTCTGGTTGCGCTGACCGGCGACATAATGACAATGCCCGGTTTGGGAAAAGTGCCCAGCGCGGAAAAAATAGACGTTGACGGCTCGGGCAGGATAAGCGGGCTGTTCTGAAAAAGCGTTCTGCCCTGCGGGTTGACCGTGAGTCCGCAGGGCAGGAAAAATACACCTATTTTTCATGTCAAAACAGTTGACAAAAACGCCCGTATCTATCAAAATAGGCAACGGCGCAAAGAAACAAGGAGAGACGGCTTTTGAACAGATTGTTTAAAAACGCAAAAGTTTTTCACGACGGCGGCTTTTCGCAGGAAAATCTCGCAACAAAAGACGGTCGTATTATTTCCTTTGACAGCGATGACTGTTTCGCCGAGTCGGATTTCACCGATTGTATTATCGTTCCCGGTTTTGCTGATGTGCACGTTCATTTCAGAGAGCCGGGTTTTTTTTATAAGGAAAGCATACTTTCCGGCTCAAAGGCTGCCGCGAGAGGGGGATACACGGCGGTGTGCGCCATGCCCAACCTCGCCCCTCCCCCCGACTGTGTCGAAAATCTCGGTCGGGAGCTGGAAATCATACGCCGCGACGCGGTTATAGACGTTGTGCCCTACGGTTGCATAACAAAAGGAAGACAGGGCAAAAGCCTTGCTGATTTACGTGCAATGGCGCCGTATGTTGCAGGTTTTTCCGACGACGGCAGCGGCGTCGACGACAAAGAGGTCGTAAGACAAGCCATGCTTGAAGCAAAGGCTTTGGGCAAGGTGATTGCGGCGCATTGCGAGGTCAAAGAATTGGTCGACGGCGGTTACATAAACGAATGCGAGTTTCAGCGCGTCAACGGGCACAAGGGGATAAGCAACGCCAGCGAATATAAAATGATAGAGCGCGACCTTGACCTTGCCAAAGAAACGGGCGTGAAATATCACGTCTGTCACGTTTCCGCAAAGGAGTCCGTAAGTCTGATAAGGCAGGCAAAGGCGGACGGCGTGGACGTGACGTGCGAGACTGCGCCGCATTATCTGTGTCTTGACGACGGCTGCTTGAGAGACGACGGCTGCTTCAAGATGAATCCGCCTTTAAGAAGCGTCAAGGATCGCGAGGCTTTGACTGAGGGCTTTTGCGACGGAACGATAGATATGATTGCAACCGACCACGCGCCGCACTCAGCGCAGGAAAAATCAAAGGGCTTAAGAGGCAGCGCGATGGGTATCGTCGGACTGGAAACGGCTTTTCCCGTGCTTTACACGGAGCTGGTAAAAAGGAAAATCGTTTCTTTGGAAAGATTGATTGACGCCATGTGCGTGGCTCCGCGCAGGCGTTTCGGTTTGAAAGGCGGCAGTCTCAAGGCGGGCGAGCCTGCGGATTTGACCGTCATAGACCTGAACGCGTCGTTTGTTATAAACCCCGACCTTTTTCTTTCAAAGGGGCGCAGCACGCCCTTTGCGGGAAAAGAGGTCTTCGGAAAGATTTTGCTCACACTCAAAAACGGGAGAACGGTATGGAAGGAAAATACGACAAAAAATTAGTGCTCGAGGACGGCACGGAATTTGAAGGCTACGGCTTCGGCGCGGACAGGGAAGCAGTGTGTGAGCTGGTGTTCAACACCTCTCCCGTAGGCTATCAGGAGGTTGTAAGCGACCCGAGCTACACCTTTCAGGCCGTTGTCATGACCTATCCTTTAATAGGAAATTACGGCGTGTGCGACGAGGATTACGAAACGCGCGTTCCGTCCATAGGCGGGCTGGTGGTCAGAGATTACAACGGCAGACCCAGCAATTTCCGCTACACAAAAACGCTTGACGAAATCATGACGGAATACGGAATTGCGGGTATTTCCGGCATCGATACGAGATGTCTTGCCAGAAAGCTGAGAAACGAGGGCAGCCAGAAAGGTATTATTACCTCCGTCGACGTGTCCAAAGAGGAGGCGCTGAAGCGTCTCGGGCAGCCTTTGCCCCGCAACGCTGTCAGCTGCGTTTCCACGCGCAAAAAGTGGTTTTCGCGCACTGCTCACGCTAAGTTCGACGTAGTTGCCGTGGACTGCGGCATAAAGCTCAACATAGTCAGATGTCTCAACGCGCGCGGCTGCAACGTGACTGTGGTGCCCTTTGACACCTCCGCCGAGGAAATAGAGTCTTTGTCTCCCGACGGAGTGTTTTTCTCAAACGGTCCCGGAGACCCGTCCGACGTGCCCGAGACGGCGCGGCTGCTTGCCCAAATACGCGGCAAATATCCCGTGTTCGGCATTTGTCTGGGGCATCAGCTTGCGGGTATCGCGTACGGCGCGAAAACCTTCAAGCTCAAGTTCGGACACAGAGGAGGCAACCATCCCGTCAAAAATCTGGAAACGGGCAAGCTGGAAATTACAAGTCAGAATCACAGCTTTGCAATAGACAAAAGCAGTCTCGAGGGAACGGGTCTGACGATAACTCACGAAAATCTGCTGGACGGCACGGTAGAAGGCATGGAGTGCGCGAAGGACAAGCTGTTCACTGTGCAGTTCCACCCCGAAAGCGCGCCCGGTCCGCAGGACAGCGGTTATCTGTTCGACAAATTCGTGCGCCTTATGGCGGAGAGCAAAAAGGATTGAGGAGAAGGTTATGCCTAAAAGAAAGGATATAAAGAAAATTATGGTCATAGGCAGCGGCCCCATAGTCATAGGTCAGGCGGCGGAGTTCGACTATGCGGGGACGCAGGCATGCCTTGCGCTCAAGGAGGAGGGCTACGAGGTCATACTCGCAAACTCCAATCCCGCAACCATCATGACGGACACTACAGTCGCGGACAAGGTCTACATGGAGCCGCTTACTTTGGAATACGTTGCGAAAATACTTCGTTACGAGCGTCCCGACGCTCTTATACCGGGACTCGGCGGTCAGACCGGACTCAACCTTGCCATGCAGCTTGAAAGAAAAGGCGTTTTAAGCGAGTGTCAGGTGGAATTGCTCGGCACGACGGCGCAAAGCATAGAGTGCGCCGAGGACAGAGAAAAATTCAAGGAGCTGTGCGAAAGTCTGGGCGAGCCTGTGCTGCCCAGCATAATAACCCATTCCACCGAAGAAGCCATTGACGCGGCTCAAAGGATAGGTTATCCCGTAGTGCTCCGTCCCGCCTTTACGCTGGGCGGCACTGGCGGCGGCTTTGCCGACAACGAGGAGCAGCTTAGGGAAATCATGAAAAACGCCCTGCGTCTGTCGCCTGTCAGGCAGGTGCTTGTGGAAAAGAGCATAAGGGGCTTCAAGGAAATAGAGTACGAGGTGGTGCGCGACGCCAACGACACCGCCATTGCGGTCTGCAACATGGAAAACCTCGACCCCGTAGGCATACACACGGGGGACAGCATTGTTGTCGCGCCCAGCCAGACGCTTACAAACAAGGAATATCAGCTTTTAAGAGACAGCGCGCTCAAAATCATACGCGCGCTCAAAATAGAGGGGGGCTGCAACGTGCAGTTCGCTCTCGACCCGCAGTCCTTCGATTATTTTCTGATAGAGGTCAATCCCAGAGTTTCGCGCTCCTCCGCGCTTGCAAGCAAGGCGAGCGGATATCCTATTGCGCGGGTGTCCGCAAAGATTGCCGTGGGCATGCGTCTTGACGAAATTATGCTCGCCAACACTCCCGCGTGCTTCGAGCCGGCGCTTGACTATGTGGTGACAAAAATCGCAAGATTTCCCTTTGACAAGTTTTCCACCGCTCCCAACGTGCTGAGCACGCAGATGAAGGCTACGGGAGAGGTGATGAGCATCGGGCGCACAATGGAGGAAAGTCTTCTCAAGGCGGTGCGCTCGCTTGAAATCGGCGCCAGCCATCTCGAGCTCAAAAAGTTTGAAAGTTGCACCGTCGACGAGCTTAAGGAGTATGTAAGTCTGGGGCGCGACGACAGAATTTTCGCGCTTGCGCAGCTTGTGAGGTTGGGCTGTCCTTTAAAGCAGCTTTACGAAATAACCAAAATTGATATGTTCTTCCTGGACAAAATCAAAAATATCGTCGATTTCGAAAGCGTGATAAAAAACAACAGGCAAAGCGTCGACGTATTGAAAGCGGCAAAGCGCATGGGCTTTAGCGACGAATATATCGCCAAATGCTGGGGCATGAGCTTGAAAGAGGTCTTTGCAATGCGCAAAGCGCGCGGGATTTTCCCTGTTTACAAGATGATAGACACATGCGCCAGCGAGTTTGAAAGCTATGTTCCTTATTTTTACTCCACGTATGAGAGAGAAAACGAGACGCGCGACGACGGCAAAACCAAAATCGTCGTTTTGGGCAGCGGACCGATACGCATAGGGCAGGGCGTGGAGTTCGATTACAGCACGGTGCACGCAATCAAAACGATACGCGAATCGGGATATGAAGCGATTATCGTCAACAACAATCCCGAAACCGTTTCCACAGATTACACCACGGCGGACAAGCTGTATTTCGAGCCGCTGACGGTAGAGGACGTGCTCAATGTTCTGGAGCTTGAAAAGCCTATGGGAGTCATCGCTTCTTTGGGCGGGCAGACGGCAATCAACCTTGCGGACAAGCTCAAGGAATTCGACGTCAACATCATCGGCACGGGCGTAGACGCCATCGAGCGCGCGGAAAACAGAGATTCGTTTGAAAAAATTCTCAAAAAGCTGAACATCCCGCAGCCTCGCGGGCGTGCCGTAACCAAAATCGAGGACGGCGTAAAGGCGGCAAACGAGATAGGTTATCCCGTACTCGTGCGTCCGAGCTTTGTTCTGGGCGGTCGAGCCATGCAGATTGTGGGCAGCGACCAGACGCTCAGGCATTATCTTGAAAACGCCGTGCGAATAGACGAAAAGCAGCCCGTGCTTGTGGACAAATACATTGTGGGCAAGGAGTGCGAGGTAGACGCCGTGTGCGACGGCACGGACGTGTTCGTGCCGGGAATCATGGAGCTGATTGAGCGCACCGGCATACATTCCGGCGACAGCATAAGCGTTTATCCCTCCTTCAGTCTGAGCCGCAAGGTCAAGGAAACTATCCTCGACTACACGAAAAAATTGGGCAAGGGTATAGGAATCGTAGGTCTTTACAACATCCAGTTCATCGTCGACAAGGACGACAACGTGTTTGTGATAGAGGTCAACCCGCGCTCGTCGCGGACGGTGCCGTTCCTTTCCAAGGCAACGGGCTATTCGCTTGCGGATATAGCCACGCGGGTCATGCTTGGCAAAAGCCTGAAAGAGCAGGGGCTGACCGAGCTTTATCCTGCGGAACAGGAGAAATGGTACGTCAAGGTGCCTGTCTTTTCCTTCAGCAAAATTCACGGTCTGGACGCTTATCTTTCTCCCGAAATGAAATCCACGGGCGAAGCCATAGGCTATGACAAAAAATTTACGCGTGCGCTTTACAAGGCACTGCAGGCATCCGGCATGAACGTCGTCAACTACGGCACGGTGTTCGTCACAATAGCCGACAAGGACAAGGAGGAGGCTTTTCCGCTTATTCAGCGTTTTTACAAGCTGGGCTTCAACATCGAGGCGACGCAGGGCACCGCGAATTACCTTAAGAGCAGGGGAGTTAAGACGCGCGCCAAAAAGAAAATAAGCGACGGCAGCGAGGAAATACTCGACTCGATAAGAAAGGGCTATGTAAATTACGTCGTCAACACCAGAGACATAGACTCGGTGGACCAGCAGACGGACGGCTATCAGATAAGACGCTGCGCGGTGGAAAACAACGTAACCATGTTTACCGCGCTGGAAACGGTGCGCGCCCTGCTTGACGTGCTGGAGGAAATCACCATCACCGTCAGCACGATAGATTGCAGAAATTGAGCAAATGAAAAAGGAAGTTATTTTTGAAGTAAAAAGCAACGAAAAAATCGCCGCCGACGTGTTTGACCTGCGGCTTTTGGGAGATACCGGCGCAATAACCGCGGCGGGACAGTTTGTGGAAATAGCCCTCGACGGTTTTTTCCTGCGCCGTCCGATTTCAGTCTGCGACTTTTCCGAGGGCGCTTTGAGACTGATTTACAAAGTCGTAGGCAAGGGCACGGACTTTATGTCCTCCTTGAAAAAGGGAGCGAAGCTTAAAGCTCTCACAGGCTTGGGCAACGGCTTTTCGCTTGAAAAATGTGAAAAAACGGCGTTGCTTGCGGGCGGCGGAGTGGGTGTTCCCCCACTTTTGCTGCTGGCAAAAAAGCTTGTCGAAAGCGGCAGAACCGTTTATGCCGCGCTGGGCTTCAATTCGGCGGCGGACGTTATTCTTGCCGACGAGCTTAAAGCAATCGGCGCGAGGGTGACTGTCGCGACAGCGGACGGCTCGGCAGGCGTCATGGGACTTGTGACGGATATTCTGCCCGACGCGGGCTTGTACGACTGTTTTTACGCCTGCGGTCCCAAGCCTATGCTCAAAGCCTTGTACGCCGTTTCAAAGGTCAAGGGTGAGCTGAGCCTCGAGGAGCGCATGGGGTGCGGCTTCGGAGCGTGTATGGGCTGCGCCGTTCAGACCAAGGACGGGATAAGGCGCGTGTGCGTCGACGGACCGGTGTTCGACAGGGAGAGCTTGATATGGCAGACACAAAAGTAAATTTAAGCGGACTTGCGCTTGACAATCCGATAATCCCCGCAAGCGGAACCTTCGGCTTCGGCTGCGCTTTTTCGGAATTTTACGATTTAAACATTTTGGGCAGCATCAGCTTCAAGGGCACGACGCTGTCTGCGCGCGACGGAAATCCGACGCCCCGCATAGCGGAGACGAAAGGAGGCATGCTCAACTCCGTCGGCTTGCAGAACCCGGGAGCGTATGCCGTGGCGAGTGAGGAGCTGCCGAGACTTGCGGAGGTTTTCGGCAAAAAGGTTGTTGCCAACGTGAGCGGCTTTTCGGTAGACGAGTACGTGCGCTGCGCCGAGATATTCGACAATTGCGCGCAGGTGGGGTTGATTGAGATAAACGTCAGCTGCCCCAACGTGCACAACGGCGGCATGTCCTTCGGAACCGACGCCAAAAGCGCCGCCCGCGTCACGAGCGCCGTCAAAGCCGCCGTGAAAAAGCCTGTTTACGTCAAGCTCAGCCCCAACGTCACCGACATAACGGAAATCGCAAGGGCGTGCGAGGCTCAAGGTGCGGACGGACTCAGTCTGATAAACACCCTTTTGGGGATGAGGATAGATTTGAAAACGAGAAAGCCCGTGCTTGCCAACAAAAAGGGCGGTTTGTCGGGCGGGGCGATTTTCCCCGTGGCGCTGCGCATGGTTTACGACGTTTTCGATGCCGTTAAAATCCCCATTATGGGCATGGGCGGAGTGGAAACCGCTGAGGACGCGGTGGAAATGATGCTTGCCGGAGCGACGGCGGTTCAGGTCGGCGCGGCAAATCTGACAAATCCTTTCGCCTGCAAGGAGATTATCGAAAGCCTGCCCCGCGTTATGGACAGGTACGGAATAAAAAAATTGAGCGATATCATAGGAGGAGCGCACTCTTGAAAAAAAACAAAGACGTAATCATAGCCTGCGATTTTCCGTCGGAAGCGGAGCTTGACGCTTTTGTAAAGCTGTTTGCCAAAGAAGAAAGGAAGCCCTTTCTGAAGGTGGGTATGGAGCTGTTTTACTCCGTCGGTCCCGACGTGGTAAGGCGGCTCAAGGGAGAGGGGTTCGACGTGTTTTTGGATCTCAAGCTGCACGACATACCCAATACTGTCGGCCGCGCTATGAAGGTTTTGTCTATGCTTGGCGCGGATATGGTAAATCTGCACGCCGCAGGAGGCGCGGAAATGATGAAGCGCGCTTGCGAGGGACTTGCGCGTCCCGACGGGACGAGACCGCTGCTTATCGCCGTGACGCAGCTCACGTCCACCAGCGAAAAAATGCTGAAAAACGAGCTGTTGATAAGCTGCGACATGGAAACGACGGTGGCGTCTTATGCTCAGAACGCGGCGCAAAGCGGTCTGGACGGCGTTGTTTGCAGTCCGCTCGAAGCGCGTCTTGTCAAGGAAGCGTGTAAAGAGACGTTTCTCACCGTCACGCCGGGCATTCGTTTTGCGGACGGTGAAAAGGGCGATCAGGTCAGAGTAACCACGCCCGACGCGGCGAGAGCGCTTGGCAGCGATTTCATTGTGGTGGGCAGACCGATAACTCAGGCGCAAAACCCCGTTGCGGCTTATCGCCGCTGCGTAGAAGAATTTTTAAGGCAGGTTTGAAAAATGAAGGAAGTAGCGAAATTTCTTTTGAAGATAGGAGCGGTCTTTTTGAGACCGGAGCAGCCCTTTGTGTGGGCGAGCGGCATAAAAAGCCCCATTTACTGCGACAACAGACTGGTTTTGTCCGACGTTGAAGCCCGAGACGTCGTGGAAAACGCCATTGCCCGTACGGTAAAAACTCATTATCCGCAGGCGGAGGCGTTGTTCGGCACAAGCACGGCGGGCATAGCGCACGGCGCAATCGCGGCGCATATTCTGCGTTTGCCTACGGGATACGTGAGAAGCGGCGCCAAAGACCACGGCAGAGCCAACCGCATAGAGGGCAGGCTGGAAAAGGGCGAAAAGGTAGTGGTTGTGGAGGATTTGATAAGCACGGGCGGCAGCGTCGTCGAGGTTGTGGACGCGCTGCGCGAATCGGGAGCGGAAGTGCTCGGAATTGTCAGCATTTTTTCCTACAACATGAAAAGGAGCGAGGAAAGACTTGCCGAGGCGGGAGTGAAAAACGTCAGCCTGTCTTGTCTCGACGAGCTTTGCGAGGTCGCCCAAGAGGAAAATCTGATTTCGGCGGCGGACGTGGAAAGGGTGCTGAAATTCAGAGACAATCCCTCCGACGAAAGCTGGATAAAAAACTGACGGAGCCTTATGAAGCATTTACTTGATATAACCGATTTGAGTTTAAAGGAAATAGATTCGCTTGTAGGTCTTGCGGAAAAAATCATGTCTGACAGAAAAGCGTACGCACGCGCTCTCGAGGGAAAAACGCTTGCCACGCTGTTTTTCGAACCGAGCACGAGAACGCGCCTGAGCTTCGAGGCAGCCATGCTGGAGCTGGGCGGCCGCGTGCTGGGCTTTTCCTCCGCCGACAGTTCGAGCACTGCCAAGGGCGAAACGGTGGGGGACACCGCTCGCGTGGTCAGCTGCTTTGCCGACGTTATAGCAATGCGCCACCCCAAAGACGGCGCGGCGTGGGCGGCGGCGAAAAGGTCGCGCGTGCCCGTTGTCAACGCGGGAGACGGCGGTCACTGTCACCCCACGCAGACGCTTACCGACCTTGTCACAATACATGCCGAAAAGGGACGCCTTGACAAGCTCAGGGTGGGCATTGTCGGCGACCTGAAATACGGACGGACGGTGCACTCTTTGTTGAACGCGCTTTTGCGTTACGACGGAAACAGCTTTGTGCTCATCTCTCCCGAGGAGCTGAGACTGCCGGAATATATGAAAAAGGCGATAGAGCAAAAGGGTGCTGAGACGGTGGAGACGACAAGTCTGTCGGAATATATGCCGAGTCTTGACGTGCTGTACATGACGCGTATACAGCGCGAAAGATTTTCCGACGCGGACGAATACGAAAGGCTTAAAGACAGCTACGTTTTGACGAGAGAAAAGCTCAGGCAAGCCAAAGAGGACATGATCGTCCTGCATCCGCTGCCCCGCGTAAACGAAATAGCAACGGACGTTGACGACGACAGACGCGCCCGTTATTTCGAGCAGGTAGGCTACGGCAAGTTCGCGCGTATGGCGCTGCTTTTAAGTCTTCTTAAAAACGTCGACGAAAAAAACGATTTCGTTTTGAAGGGCGCGCGCACCGAAAAGATTTGTCCCAATGCAAGGTGCGTGACCAACGCCGAGCCGTCTCTTGAAAAAATGTCGTTTTCGGACGACGGCGCGGAAAGATGCTCTTACTGCGAAACCGCTCTGGATTGAAAAGACTTTGCTTTAAAGACACATAGTCAAATTGAAAAAAAATTTAAAATAATTTTTTGGGAAGAAGCCTTTAATCAGAAAAGGAAACCGTTCAAAACGGTTTCCTTTTCTCTTTGATTTCCAATGCGTCGGTTAAGACGACATTTCAGGACGCGGAAGAAAGAAAGTTTGTATAGTGGTAGTAGAAGTTTGGCAAAGTCATACCAGCGAGAGCGGCGGCAAACGTCAAAGAATATGCTAAATACGGCGAAGTGACATATAAAATTCGGACGCTGACGGCAACGAAGTGACCGACCTTGCCAACGGATACGTTTATTTGAAGGCTTAAATTCAAATTCGGATTTTGTGTGTCCGTTTGCATACGCATTTAAAGAACTTGCCTTACTTTTATTTCGTCAGTTTTCGCGCCAGAAGCACTCCCATGACGGACGCCATCATCAGTCCGCGCGTCCAGCCCGTGCTGTCTCCGAGACAGTGCAGGTTTTTTATGTCTGTGTCAAGGTTTTCGTCCATCTGAATTTTGTTGGAATAAAATTTCAGCTCGGGCGAGTAAAGCAGAGTTTCGTTGCTTGCAAAGCCGGGCACCACCGTGTCCACGTCTTTTATGAAGCTGAGAATAGACACCATTGCGCGATAGGGCATGGCGGACGTTATATCTCCTGCGACCGCGTCGGTCAGAGTGGGGCGCACGTTGCTGCGGTCAAGCTCCTTTTGCCACGTTCGTTTGCCGTCGAGGATATCGCCGTAGCGTTGAACGAGTATTCTTCCGCTGCCAAGCATATTGGTGAGCTCGCCTATTTTTTTGGCATATTCTATGGGCTGATTGAAAGGCTCTGTAAAGTTGTGGGAGCAAAGTATGGCAAGATTGGTGTTGCCGCTCTTTTTTTCCTTGAAGGAGTGTCCGTTGACCACCGCGAGGTTGTTGTCATAGTTTTCCTGAGCTACAAAGCCTCCCGGATTCTGGCAAAAGGTACGCACCTTGTTTTTGAACGGCTTTGGATAGCCAATGAGCTTGGATTCGTAAAGGATGTTGTTTACTTCCTCCATAACCTCGTTTCTGACTTCAACCCTGACACCTATGTCCACCGTTCCCGGTTTGTGCGGAATAGAGTGTTTTTCGCAAATTTTTGCAAGCCAGTCGGCGCCGCGTCTGCCCGTTGCGACGATTGTTTTTTGAGCATAAACAAGCTCCGGCTTGCCGTCCGAAAGGATGTGCGCGCCTAAGCACTCTCCGTCGCGGATAATAAGGTCGGTGCAGTCCGTGCCGAACAGGATTTCCACCCCGCTTTTAAGCAAGAATTTTTCTATCGCCGAGTAGATTTCCTGCGCCTTTTCCGTACCCAGATGTCTGATAGGACAGTCTACCAGCTTTAAATTCGCCTGTATGGCTTTTTTTCTGATTTCCTTGATTTTTTCGTTGTCTCCGATGCCCTCCACCTTTGAATCCGCGCCGAAGTCGAGATAAATTTTGTCGGTGTAGGCAATGGCTTCTCTTACGACGTCCCGTCCCACAAGGTCGGGCAGGTCTCCGCCTACGTCCTCCGAAAGAGAAAGCTTTCCGTCGGAAAATGCTCCCGCGCCGGAAAAGCCCGTCGTTATGCTGCAATTTTTGCAGCCTGCGCATACTCCCGTTTTGCCCTTGGGGCAAATTCTGTTTTCTATGGCGGCTCCCTTTTCGACGATGGTTATTTTTCGTTTGTCGCCCTTTTTCAACAGCTCGATAGCAGTAAAAATTCCGGCAGGCCCCGCGCCTACAATCAAAATATCCGTTTTCATAAATCGATTCCTTTTGTTTAAGCTTTGTCTTTTTTTTCCGCGTTCAATCTCCGGACTTAAAAAAAACGCCTGCTTCGACCGTATGCGGAAATGCCGCATATAGTCGACTAGCAGGCTGTCGGTAGAAACTCTCCGCCCGTTTCGCGGAGACTATATATGCTTGGTTTTTTTCGCGGCCTTTGCCACGCCGAAAAATTTTAACACGTCGCCCTTGTTTTGTCAAGGAAATCTTGAAATTCGCTTGACGAAATCGATTGAAAAAAGTATGATAAGTAGGAAAAGTATAAATATTCTTACGTACGGGAGGTTTTTATGGCGGCGCCGCAGGGGAAATATATATTCGGAACGGTTACTGTCGGAGAAAAGGGACAGATAGTTATTCCCAAAAAGGCAAGAGAGGTTTTCGGCATAAGCGCGGGAGACGTTTTGCTTGTTTTGGGAGACGTAAATCAAGGGCTTGCAATAGTCAAAAACGATGTGTTTCTCAATTTTGCGCAGGAAATAATGGACGCGCAGTTCAAGGGAAACGGGGAGGACAAGTGACGGTTTTAGGCGACAACGAAACGTATGCGGTCAGAGCTCTGGACATTGTGAAAAATTACGACGGCAGAATTGTCGTAAACAAACCCGACCTGAAAATCAGGAAGGGCGAAATTTACGCCCTGCTCGGCTCCAACGGCGCGGGCAAAACCACTTTGATAAAGATGATTTGCGGGTTGCTTTCGCCTACGTCGGGCGACGCGCTTATCAACGGCTTCAGTATCGTCAGACAGCCTATGCAGGCAAAGAGGACGCTTAATCTTTCGCCGCAGGAAACGGCGGCTGCGGGAAATATGACCGTAGAAGAAAATCTGACGCTTGTTGCGCGGCTTTACGGCGCGGACAAAGCCGCAGCCAAGCTTGCGGCGCGTCGGACGGCGGAAAAAATGGGCTTGGCAGACAGGCTCGGGGAAAAAGCCAAAAAGCTTTCCGGCGGATTGTGCAGGAGGCTTAGCATAGGCATGGCTTTGGTTAGCGCTCCCGAGACGGTTTTTCTGGACGAGCCGACGCTCGGTCTCGATGTCAGGGCGCGGCAGGATTTGCGCGCGCTTTTAAAGGGGCTGGAAAAGGACGGCTTGACAATAGTTTTAACTACGCATTATCTCGAGGAGGCGGAGCAGCTTGCCGACAGAATCGGCATTTTGGACAAGGGGCGTCTGCTTGCCGAAGGCACGGCGGACGGCTTGAAAACGCTTGCGGGCGCGAAAACGCTGGAGCAGGCGTTTCTGTCGCTTACCGGCAAAGAGGGAACGGAGGAGGAGACGGGAATATGAAAAAGATATTCGCGCTTGCCGGGCGCAACATGCTTGAAATTTTGCGCGACCCGCTTACGACGGTGTTCGGCATTGCTTTGCCGGTATTATTGCTTGCGATTTTGTCAATGATTAACAAGAGCACGGGAGAGGTTGTCGCGCAGTTTGCTCCGGAATGTCTCGTGCCCGCCGTGTGCGTTTTCAGTCTTTCTTTTCTTACTTTGTTTTCGGGGATGATTCTGGCAAAGGACCGCACTACCTCGTTTTTGTCCCGCTTGTTTGCCGCGCCCGTATCGGCGGCGCAATTTATTCTCGGCTACACTCTGCCTTTTCTGCCTGTTGCGGGGGTGCAGCTTTTGCTGTGTATCGCGGCGGGATTCTGTTTGGGGCTGCCTTTAAACGGCGAACCGGCGTTGCTTCTTCTTTCGCTTATTCCTTCGGCGCTGCTGTATCTTGGCATCGGCATGCTGTGCGGAGTTCTGTTCACCGACAGACAGGTGGGCGGAATTTGCGGCGGGGCTCTTGTCAATTTTTCGGCGTTGTTTTCGGGGATGTGGTTCGACCTCTCTTTGACGGGAAGGGCTATGGAAACGATAGCGCATATTTTTCCCTTTGCGCATGCGGTGGATTTGGCGAGAGCCGTATATTCGGGAGCCGACGCGGCGTTGAACGTCGCGGTTGTGCTGGGCTACGCAGTTTTATGCTTTGCCGCCGCGATTCCGTTGTTCTGCCGCAAAATGAAAAACGGCAAAAATTGAATCGGGACGCGGACGGGGTTGACAATTCGGCTGCGGGTGATGTAAAATAAGAAAGGAGGCGTTTTGTGACAGCGATAAAAATGTTGCACGGCAGGGAGTACAAAATAACCTGCGGCAGATTCGACAGAAAAATAAAGGTTGAGGTGAACGGCACACCGGCCGCGAAAATAGACGGTTCTACGTACAGAATCAACCTTTCGGACGGAGAATTCCTTCAGTTTCGGATAGTAGGCAGCTTTATGACGGGCATGAATCTGATTGAGGGAGACGTAACTATAGAGGTGTTCAGGCACATCAGATGGTACGAATATATCTTTATTTTCGGGCCGTTGCTGTTTCTGGCTTTCGGCGCGGCGCTTGGCGTGAGCACTGCCGAAACGAGCGGATTGGCGGCGGCGATAGGGGGACTGGTTGGCTTGCTGTTCGCTTTGGCGGGCTTTTTCGCTTGCAACGCTTTGGTTCATTGCGAAAGGCTGGGGACGGTTTTGAAAATTTTTCTCAATCTGCTTGTTTTGCTTGTGCTCGCAGGCTTGTTCGCGCTGTTCTTCGCTTATTACATCATAATACTTGCGGTTATCGGCTTGGGGCGAGCTTGCGCTTGAGGTAATTTCGCTTCGGCGGAAAATACGGTGAGCGCGAAAGTTTGTTCGTCGACGAGCCTGAAACAGAGCGTTTCAAAGGAAAAATTTTGTTTTAAACAGCCTGCCGAAAAGAAATATATTCAACAGCAAGAAAAGAGCAGGCGGAAAAATTGATACGTTTGCGCTGTTGTAAAAGAAATAAGCTTTGTAAAAAGGACGGCTTCGGATGTCGAAAGCCGTCCTTTTAAATTGATTTTTCGGTGACTCGGCAAAAAGCTCGCGTATGCCGCAGCTTCAGATGTCGAGCGAGCTTCTTCCCGATTCGTTAAGGTCGAAAACCAGATAGCCCTGCTGTGCGCGCAGCAATCTCTGCTTGCGTCCGATGTTCAGGCTTTCCTGATTGTCGAAAACGGTCATGATATTCAAGCCGGAAACGGGTGCGATGTACAGCATGTAAACATTGCGACCGACTACATTTATCGGGTTGCCGTCAAGATCGGTGAAATTTTCGCCGTCGTTGAGATAGCGGCAAAGCTCGTTTTTGTCGTTGAACTTGTCTTTCTGCTCGGCAGTATCCTTTGACGAGTCATAGTCTCCCGCCCAGACAGCTCCGACCTTGAAGTCCTCAAGCTTTGAAAGATTCTGCGACGTGTAGACGGTGACTGTAGTGGGTTCTTTTGCGAAGCTGCCCTCCACGAGATTGACGGAGGTGCTGGAGTTTGAAACCAGAGCGTCCTTGTCGAAGCATCTCAAAAGCAAAAAGAGCAGCTCGTTGTCATAGGTCTTGACCGTGTCGGTTTTTTTCAGCCTGAAGGAAATTGCTTCCTCCGAAAGAGAGCTTTGCACCGTGACTACCGGTCTTTTGGCGGAATAGTCGTATGAAACGTCGGTGTCGAAGCTGTTTAGCGAGCAGTCGGCTTTGCCGACATAAACGCTTCTGACGCTGCGGCTGCTCGAGTCGGGCAGCAGATTTGTTCCGTTGAAAACAGCTTGAGTGCTTACGCTGACGTTTACTCTGAATATGCCGTTTTCGGTTTTTTCTATTATCGGAGAATATACTCCGTCTGCAGCGGCTTTTTCGGCTTCGCTTTCCGACATTACGGTCAAATTGCGCTTGACCTCCGTCAAATCGGAAATGCCCGCCTTTATAAACGCCGCATCGTCATAGAACTCTGTGAACGAAAGCTCGGTTTTGAGACTGTAGTAGCCCTGTCTGCCGTCAACGGGAGTTATCGTTGAGGAATAAACGCCGTTTTCTACCTTGGAGGGGGCGACCTGGTCGAGATTTGACGTATAAATATATTCTCCGTCGCTGTTTTTGGCACGGCTGTAATAGTTAGTATAGGTCAGTTCGTAGTCGCTTGCAAGCCGCACGTCGTAGGTCAGAGTTTCGGTCGATGAGCCCGACCAGCGGAGCTTTACTTCGGGAACGACGACGCTTGAGCCGCATCCGACCAAAGCAAAGCAAGCCATTATCAGCAAAACTGTCAGTGAAAGGAATTTTTTCATTTTTTCTCCGATTGACGCGCAAAAATGCGCATTTAACAAATAATATCATTAAATAAAAAAAAAGTCAATTGACATCGGGTAAATAGCGTTTTATAATTATTTCATGAATTTCGTTATTTATAAGACGAATACCTTAAAGGCGGCGAAAAACTGCATAGAGGAGCTGCTCAAGGCGGTGGATAGAAGGGATATTGACAGCCCGCACATCGTGCTTGTGCCGGACAGAGCCTCGCTTGCCGCCGAGCGCAGTCTTTTAGACGCCGTCGGGGGAAGCTTCAACATACATGTGTTTACCTTCAGCCGGTACGCAAGCCTTGTCGCGCCGCAGACCTTGAAGCCGCTCAGCGGTCAGATGGCGGTGCTGGAAATGATGAAGGTCATAGAACAGAACGCCGACAAGCTGGTTTGTTTTTCTCAGTCGGGAAACACGGAGGGCTTCGCACGCAAAATTTACGACGTTGTCAGTCTGTTGAAGTACAACAGAATAAAGCCGGAGGAATTGCTTTCCGCTTGCTCCGACAAGGCGCTTATGCTCAAGCTGAAGGATATCGCGTTGATTTATTCGGCTTTTCAGGCGTCGGTGGAAAACAGGTATCTCGACTCCGCCGACAAGCTGGAAACGCTGCTTGACGCTATCGGCAGCTCGGAGCAGATAAAAAGAAGCTCTTATTATATATACGATTTTGAAGGACTGAGCGTTCAGGAAGAAGCGATTTTGGAAAATCTGGTTCGTTTTTCGCGAGGAGTATACGCGGCGTGCGCAGTGGGAAAGGGATATATGTATTCCAACGAATTTTTCGCGTCCCTCAACCGCGTTGCGTCAAAAACGGGCGGTTTCAAGGAGATAAGCAGGCGCGAGGAGGGCAGTCCGTGCCTTGAGGCGCGGGAAAGAGCCTTGCTTTTCGGTTCGCGGCAAGCGCCGTCAGTGTGCACGCGCGAACAGTTTACGCTGGTAAACGCGTCGGACGCGGAGGAAGAAATTTTTTATCTCGCGGCTTACATCGACGGTTACGTGAGGCAGGGAGGAAGATATCGCGACATAAAAACGGTTGTCTGCGACGTGGATGAATATCGCGACGCAATCCGAAGATATTTTTCTTTGTTTGACATACCGTACTATCTCGATGAAAAATACAGTCTCGACAGTCATTCGTTGTTCCGTTTCGTTTGCGATTTTTTCAGAATGAAGCGCGCCGACATGAAGCTGGATTCCGTGCTGCCGGTAGTAAAAAATTATTTCTTCGGCGCAGACGAAAAAGATGTGTTCCTGTTTGAAAATTTTTGTCTCAAATACAACTTCGGATACGATTTTTCGCGGTTCGATTTGGGTGACGACGAGCCTGAGGAAACTCGTGAGTCAGCCGAGCGCGTAAGGCAAAGGCTGTGCCGTCTTGCCGAAACGGATGTGCCGGACAGGGCTGCGGTATCCGTATACGTTGACATCGTCAGGGACTTTTTGCGTCGCAACGATTTGTACGCGCAGCTTGAAGCGCTGGCAAAAAAGCTTGAAAGCCGGGCGCCGGACTATTACGCCAGATTTTCGCTGCAGGTTGGAGAAAAGCTGGACGCCGTGCTTGACGAGCTGGGGCAGACGGCGGGCGGTCTTTATGTGGACGTCGAAAAGTTTCTCGGCTTCTTTTCGGCTGCGGCAGGCGACGTCAACGTAAGCATACTGCCGCTTTACGCCGACTGTGTCGAAATAGCCAATCTCGACAAATCCTTAAGGCACGATATACGCACGCTTGCCGTTGTAGGCGCCAACGAGGGAAAGCTGCCGCTTTTGAGAAGCGACTCCGCGCTCTTAAACGACGACAATCTAAAAAAGCTCGTGAAAAACGGTCTTCGGGTGACTCCGGACGTCGCCACGCTCAACAGAAACGACTGTTTCGCGCTTGCCATGCTTCTGCTCGAGCCGGAGGACAGACTTTATGTTTCGTTTCGCAGCGTGGATTCGGACGGAAGCGGACTCAAGCCGTCCTCCTTTGTGAGGGCGCTCAAAAAGGCGCACGTCAGACCGGACGGAAGCGAGATCGAGGCGGAGCAAAATCCCGATTTCGGCGTTCATTCCAGGCGCTGGGCGGTTTACCGCGCGCTGGAGGCGAGGGCGGAGGGACAAAATCTGCGGGCGGAAAGCGCGGACGAAGCGCTTGGCTGCGAGCTTGAAAAATATTTGTGCGCGTATACTCCCGAAATAAGGCTTGAAAACGGAAAAGAATTGTTTTTCAGGTCTGGAGCGGCAAGCGTCACGCGCATAGAGGAGTTTTACAAATGTCCGTTCAGGCATTTTCTCTCAAAGGGCGGGCTAATGCTGAAGGAACGGGACGTGGCGCGGCTTAAACCCACGGATTTGGGCAGCATAGTGCATGACTGTCTGGAAAAATTCGTCCGTTTCATCATAGCGCACGGAGTGGAAAATGCTGACGAAAACGTCATGCGGAAAATTTTCGACGCAGTTACCGACGGCGACAGATACAAGGCTGTTCAGCGGGACAGGCTGTCGAGACACAATCTTAGCCGTCTCAAGGAGGAAACGGTAAAAATTGCCCGCGAAATAAAGGAACAGCTCGAAAACAGCGAATTTTTCCCTGTGGAGTGCGAGGCGGAGTTCGGTCCGCACGCCGCTTTTCCTGCTCCTTCCGTTCAGGTCGGAGAGGGAGCGGGCATACGCTTCAGGGGAAAAATAGACCGCATAGACAGGTGCGGAAAGGAATTTATAATAATCGATTACAAGCGGGGGCAATCGGTGTTCAGAGAAAAAGACCTTTACGCGGGAGTCAAGCTTCAGCTGCCCGTATATCTTAAAGTCGTGCGGGACGCGCTGGGGCTGGAGCCCGCAGGATTTTTTTACAAAAAATTGAACAACGACTTTGTAAGAAGCGAATTCAGGGAGTTCGGAGGGCGCGTTGTGGACGACGTCGACACGATTTGCCGACTCGACACGACTTTTAAACAAAACGGCAGAAGCGATAGACTGCATATACGTGTCAACAAAAACGGCACGCTCAACAGACAGAACAGAGTGGCGCTTACCAGAGCGCAGCTTGACGCTTACGTAAACTACGCGTGGCGCATGATAGAGCAGGCGGGAAGGGAGATGGCGCAGGGAAACGCCGGCCAGTCGCCTTATGAGGACGCCTGCGACTATTGCGAGTTTGCGGAAATATGCGATTTCAACGATTTGTCGGGCAGGCAAAGCAGGTGCGTGACTGCGTCGGTGACTGCCGAAACTCTGGAAGACGCGGGCGGGGAGAAAAATTCATGAACAAAAGCTTTACGCAAAACCAGCTTCGCGCGCTGGATATTTCTAAGGAAAGAAACACAGTAGTCTCCGCGTCTGCGGGTACGGGCAAGACCACCGTTCTGGTGGAAAGAATTTTCAGGCTTTTGAAAGACAAAAGGACAAGCGTCGACCGTCTTCTTGTCGTGACCTTCACCAAGCTTGCTGCTGCGGAAATGAAGGAAAGGCTAAAGGAAAGCCTGTCCGATTGTTTAAACGACGTCTTTTTGGCGGAACAGGCGCAAAAGCTGGATACGGCGGATATTTCGACGCTGCATTCCTTTTGCGCGGAGGCTTTGAAAGGTTATTTTTACGTGCTCGGAATAGATCCCAACTTTTCCGTTGCGGAGGAGGGCGTTGCGGAGGAGCTGAAAAACGAGGCATTCGACAGAGTTGCGGAGAGCGAGCTTGCGCTTGAAGACGACATTTTTGCGGCGTTGGTCGAAATGCTCGGGAAAAAAAGCGAGCAGACGTCCTTCAAGCAGGTGGTTTTCCGCCTTTACGACTTTTACGTATGCAGACCTGATTTCGACGCGTGGTTTGAAGAAAAAAAGAAATTTTATCTGTCGGGCGAGCATGAAAATCCTTTTTTCGCAACGCTTGACGCCGAGCTTAAAAGCGGGGCTTGCGCATTTGAGCAGGCGCTGGAAACGCTTGCGCATCAGGCGCATGCGTGCGGGGCGGAAGCTGCGGCGCTTTACGCGCAGACTCTGGCGTCCTGTGTCCGTATGCCCGAATGCGAGGGCTTTTGCGCGCACTTAAAAAGACTTGCGGAGGCGGAGCTTCCCGTTTTTTCTAAAAAAATAAGGTCGGAGCTGGACGCGTTTCCCGACGTGCTGTTCAGACTTGAAAAGACGACGGATAGGCTCAAGCGGTTCATTTCGACACAGACGGAAAAATTCGGCGGCGAAAGCGCGGAGACGCTGCTTGCGCGCTGCCGCGACAATCTCGTTTACGCAGAAAAGCTTGCCGAGCTTCTAAAAAAGCTGGACAGCGAGTTTTTCAGGCTCAAACGGGAAAAAAATCTGCTGGATTACAACGACCTCGAGCATCTGACGCTCAGATTGCTTGACAACGAGCAGGCGAGAGAGGAGCTTTGCGGCAAATACGATATGATTTTCGTAGACGAGTTTCAGGACGTAAACGGGGTGCAGAACGCCATAGTGGAAAGACTGCGCCGCCGAAACAATCTGTTTGTCGTGGGCGATATAAAACAGAGCATTTACGGCTTCAGACAATGCGATCCTCAGATTTTCGCAGACAAAACGGAGCGTTTTCTTTCGGAGGGCGAGGGCGACGTGGTGTACATGAACGACAATTTCCGTTCCCACGCCGCAATTCTGGATTTTGTCAATTCGGTTTTTTCGGGCGTCATGACGCGGGATTTCGGAAAGACGGATTACGCCGCGACCGGCATGTTCTGCGGAGAGGGAAGCGAGTGCATTGACGGCATTTGTCCCGTAAACGTAGACTGCTTCGCATTGGAAAAGAAAGCCAGACTCAAAGCGGAGGGTTTGTTCGGCTTGCGCGACGCGGAGCAGAAGGACGGAGTCTGTCACGCTCAGGCGCGCATGGTCGCCGCGCATATAAAAGACGTGGTGGGAAAGGAAACCTCCTCCGGCAAAAAAATAGGCTACGGGGACGTGGTGGTGCTTATGAGAAGTCTGACCGACAAGGCTCAGACGATGTGCGACGTCCTGTCAAACTGCGGCATACCCGTAACCGTGTCGCTCAAAAACGACGCGTTGGGCAAGGAAATAAAGGATATCCTCAATTTTCTCCGCGCACTTGACAATCCGCTGGAGGATATTCCGTTTGCGGGCGCGCTGCTCGGTTGGTTCGGCGGTTTGACCGCGCAGGAGCTTGCCGTCGTGGCGGAAAAAACAAGTCAGAGCTTTCTTGCCGCGCGAACTGAGGAATATTGCGCGAAATACAAGGACGATTTGTCGGACAAGCTGGCGCGCTTCAACGCGCTGCGCGAAAAATACGGCTTTCTGGCAAAATGCGTCAAAGCCGACAGGCTGATTGCCGAGCTGGCTTATTCCACAGGCTACGATATGTTTGTTCTCGGTTTGCCAAACGGAAGCGTAAGGCGAAGCAGACTCAACCGGTTTGTTAAGCGCGCCCGAATTTCCGACGGCATGCTTTGCGACTTTTTAAAGAACTTCGACAAAAGCGGGCTTGCAAGGGAAAGCGCGGCGGGCGAGGGAGGCGACGCGGTGAGAATCATGAGTATGCACGCAAGCAAAGGGCTTGAGTTCCCCGTCGTCATACTGCCCTGCTTGGAATCGGATTTTGTGTTGGACTATCCCGCGGTTTCGGCGGGAACGGAGCTGGGAATCGCGCTGGATTGCTACGATTTTGCACGAAAGGAAATTTTCCCCGACGTTGCTCACGCGGCTAACTGTCTCGTCAACCGCAGAAAGCAGACGGAAGAGGAGCTGCGGCTGCTTTACGTGGCATTGACGCGGGCGAAAAATCATCTTTTCATTTTGGGCGCGGGCAGGGAGTACCTGTTCCGCAACGACGCGTTCAGACCGTGCGCGGCGACAAACGCTTTTTCCTGGATCATGAACAGCTTAACTTCAGCTTGCGGGACTTTGGACACGTGCGGCACGCGCGTGATAGGGGCTGTGCGGCTCAACGTGGTGACCGCAGAGAACGTACAACCCGCCGAACAAGACGAAAACTGCGCTGCCGACGGGAAACGGCTTGAATGGGCGGAGGATTTTTCCTATCCGTTCTCAGACGCGACGAGGCTTGGAACAAAGGTTACCGCAAGCGGTCTTGACAAAATGAACTCACCCGTGTTTTCCTCCGATTTGTCCGCCGACATATTTGTTTCCACGCTGGAGGACGCCGCGGGCGTCAGCCGGACGGAGCTTGGAACCGCTTATCACAAGCTGCTGGAAAAGTCGGATTTTTCCGCGTCCGACCTTCAAACCGCGCGGCAGACGTTGGCAAAATGCGTGTCCGACGGACTGATAGAGGAAAGAGTAGCAAAGGAAATAGACCTAAAAAAAATAACCGACTGCCTGACAAACCCCGTCCTAAAGAAGCTTGTGTCCGGCGGCAAAATTTTTCACGAGCTGCCTTTTCTGGCAAAAGCTTCCTTCAAGGAGCTGGGGCTTAACGACTCGCCCGAGCAGACAATTCTTCAGGGCGTTGCGGATATGCTGATTCTCAAGGAAAACTGCGCGGCGGTGGTGGATTTCAAGTTTACAAAAAGACCAGACCTGATAAAAGACAATTATGCGCTTCAGCTCAAGGCTTACGGACTGGCGGTCAACAAAATACTCGGTCTGCCCGTAGAGACATACGTGCTTTCCATAGACGACAACAAATTGATTAAAATTGTATAAATCCTTAACGGTTGGAAAAACTCCTTGTAGAAAAGTCAAGGAGTTTTGTTTATGAATTACATTTTGGAAAATTTCGACGTTATCGACAAATACGCGCCCTTAGCGCTCGGAGTCGGACTTGCGCTGATTTTGCTGTTTTTCGCAATCAATTCGCGCAGCGTGTACGCCTCCCTCAACAAACGTACCGCCAGGTGCGCGCGCAGACTGAAAAAGCCGACGAAAAAAAGAGACGGCTTCAATGAAGCGTCTCCCGTGCCCAACGAATACTACGCTCAATTCGAATCGTACAAAAAGAGCGTGGACTGCTATCCGTCGGAGTTTTTGAGGTTTTCGCCGAAAAAGCAGCGTTTGCCGCTGTTTGTCTTAAATATCGTCGTGCTGGCGCTTTTGCTTGCTTTTGCCGGATTGAATATTTTTTACGGCGGAAATCTTCTGCTTACTCTGGCGCCCGTAGGTCTTTGCGTGCTTTTCGTGCTGCTGGCTGTCGGAGTGCGTTTTATCCGAAAGGGCAACAAGGCAAAGGCGCAGAAAGTATTTTTCAATTTCTGCAAGCTGCTGGATTTTTATTACGGAAAGGATTTTTTTCTCGACGCGGCGCTGCCCGATGAAATCAGAAACGACAAGATAGACAGGGCGGTAAACAAAATCGAATTTCTCACGCGCAGCGGTCTCGACGGGGACATGGCAAGAAAGCTCGCCCGTCTGCTCGACGACGAGGATTTGAAGCACCCGCGCACCGTAGAACAACAGAGAAAGCTGAACGCGGCTTTAAACAGACTGGTACAGAATCTTTCGTCCAAAAACGAAAAGCTTGCGGCACAGTCCTGAAAAGCCAAATAATACGGCTTGGATTCGCGCGTTCCGCAAAGGGAACGCTTTAGGAGTCCGAGCCGTTTTCAGATTGCCGCAAGTCCCAGCAGAAAGTCCGACGTAACTTCGAAAAATTTAGCCAGATTGTAAATGTTGGTGGCTGTAGGCTCGCTCTGGTTGTTTAGCCACTTTGAGATAGCGCGTTGAGATACTCCGATTTTCTGCGCTACATAGGTCTGATTGTAACCGTACTGCGTCATCAGACTGCGCAGCGATTCGCTGAATTTTGTTTTCATTCCGTTGCTTCTCATATCGAGAATTATTTTAGAATAAAAGCGAGTTTATTTTTTAATTGAGAACTATTGTTCTTGAAATTTTTTCAATGCGATGATTTTCTCGACAAGTTTTTTTAATAGGGAGCCTTTTAACGTCGCAAAAATGCTTTTAAGCTGTAAAAGTTGTTTACTTAAGCGCTCGTTTGTATTAAAATCAGTGTAATCAAAGGAGAAAAAATCATGAAATTAGGCGTTGCGCTTGCGGGCGGGGCATTCAAAGGAATTTGTCATGTCGGCGCGCTTGAGGTGCTGGAAAAAAACCAAATAAAAATCGATATGATAAGCGGCTGTTCCATGGGGGCGGTCGTAGGAGGTTTGTATGCCGCCGGCGTGTCGATAGAAACTCTCAAAAAGGAACTGAACGACCTCAAGAGGGGCAAGCTTATGGATTTTTATCCCAAAGCGCTTCGCAATCTCGGTCTTATGAGCGGCGACAAAATCATACGGTATCTCAAGGGGCTTTGCGGCGATATTTTAATAGAGGACTGCAAAATACCCTTTGTTGCCACCGCAGTGGATATCGTCAGCGGCAAAACGGTTTATTTGGGCAAGGGATCGCTGCTTGACGCAATCCGTGCCAGCATCTCCATACCCGGTCTGTTCGCGGCGGTGAAAAAGGACGATATGCTGCTTGTTGACGGCGGCGTAAAGGAACGAATACCCGTCAATATTCTTAAAGAAAAGGGTATGGACAAAACGCTTGCGATAAACACCTCCACCGACCCCGGAGTCATGCATCCCAAAAATATGGTTATGATGCTGTCCAGAGCATTCGACCTTATGGATTGGGAAAGCTGCCGACGCGGCTGCTTCTGCGAGGCGGATTATACCGTTCCTATGGAAAAGGGCTGCGAAATTGTTTATTACAAGCCGAGCGAGGCGTTGAAGGCTTATCAGATGGGCTTTGACGCAATGACCGAGCATCTCGAAGGGGCAAGGCAGGCGCTGGGACTTTGAGCGTGGAAACAAATAGACGACAATAAAACAGGGACGGCAGTCGCCGTCCCTGTTTTTATTGTCCCGAAACGCTTCGGGCGTGCTTTTCCGTTATGCTTTCAAGTATGCTTTCCGTCCTGATTTTGAGCAGAATCATTTTTGCTATCTCCTCCAGCTCGCTGCCTTCGGAATAATCGGCTTTGACGTAAAAATTGATTCTGTCGTCAGTCATTAGGTAGCTGTTGCCTTTGCGGTTGCCCTCCTTGCTCGGGTCGTAAACTCCTATGGAGTAGCCTCCGTTCTGTCTGGTAAGCTTCATGCAGGGCACGTCGGTCAAGCCGTCGCCTACGTAAATCATGTTGGAAAAGGGCACCGGTCTGTCCTCGTCGTCCATGTGCGCGTTGAGCCTTTTGTTGTCCCATATTTCCCATATACCCTTGTTTATCCTGTAAAGAAATTGCAGCTTGCTGGTGTAGTTGACGGCAATTGCAGGCCATTCGGGCATACCCGCGCTGTCGTAAACGAAATCGCAGGCGAAAATCTGCTTGAAATGCTTTGCTATGCTCGTGCCTTCGATAATCGGCTTTATGCCGCTGCTGATTATGTAATGCTGCACCTCGACGCCGTTTGCGCGACCGAATTCGTTTATTCTGTCGAACCAGCTGTCAACCCCCTTGTGAAACTCAACCGTCTTTCCCTGTTCTATGAGGTTTGCCCGCGAAGCGTTTGCCGTGCCGCGCGATTTGACGGTCATTAGATACATGGCGGCGAGAATGGAATCCATGTTGTATTTTCTCGCATACATGTTGGACTCCGCCCAAAAATCCTTGGCGTCCATGTTTATGCTGGGGATAAATGCATATTCCTGCATATCCTTTGTGGAAAGAGTGTTGTCGAAGTCGTACATGAATGCGGCTACCGTCTTTTTTTCTTTCATTTTTTGCTCCTTAATCTATTTTAGCATATTTTTTCACGTATGTGTCTAATAATAAAATCTTTCTCCCCGAACCTGCTCACGCGAATAAATTTTTATAGGCTCTGACGGCGCGTTGATCTGCGGACGAGGAGGAAATGACGCGAAAATCGTCCTTTTTTATTTGAGC
>ERZ1673701.99-NODE-99-length-112456-cov-41.593722_pt1 | contig 112456 bp, 134 predicted proteins | sample MGYA00580231_ERZ1673701 | MGnify/ENA primary metagenome ERZ1673701 (study PRJEB41218, sample SAMN15661798) | gut metagenome | host: Homo sapiens | place: Canada: London | collected 2015-08-20/2019-03-30 | study: EMG produced TPA metagenomics assembly of...
ACGAAAAATTCAAAAAAGGGAACGACCCGGTTGGTGTACATTGTGGTGTACATTGGAAAAGTCACATCCGGTTACAACTATTGGTTCATCATTCTTCTATTCTTAAATGCAAAGCAAGAACAAAGAGTTATGGTGAAACTAAAATTCATAATAAAGGATAGTTCCCTCGTCCTGAGAATAAGTGAGGGGAAAGAGAGATACTACAAATCGGTCAAACACCTTTTGACTGGCAGTCCCAATTTAGCGAGGCATTGGAACGCGGACAAAGAGCGTTTCTCAGCCAACGCCGTTTCATACTCGGAAAACAACAAGATTCTGGAGGAGTTCAAGAGCCCCTATATAAAGTTGCTGCTTGAGCATCCCGAACTCACGGCGAGGCAGGTAGCGTCATACTTCCAGCCTATCAAACAAGTTAAATGTGAAGTCATTGAAAGACCGACGGAAAATGCAGTACCGGCATCCGATTTCAACTTTGTTGAGAAATATCTGGAAGAGGTCATCTTGCGGGAGAAGGCAAAGTTGGGCTGCAATTTTGAAACCTATTCCAAACTACTGAGCAAGTGCCGCAAAATCATCAAGGGTTTCTCATCACTGACCTTCCAATCGCTCGATTATAAGGCTTGCGTTCAACTGGCCCACACATTCGCAAAATATGACGGGTATAAGGGAACATCAAAATCTTTCAGAAACTTACTGGGCAAGGCCAGCAAAGACAAGGATGTTCCGTTCTCATTGGCTCAAATAGGGGACTTCAAGTTTGCGGAATATAATCCCAAAAGAAACTGCGCAGACAATAAGACTCCCGACATATTAACGCAAGAGCAACTGAGACGATTCATCAATGCGGATTTGTCCAAACTCACTCCGCAATACAAAAACCGGAAAGAAGTCGAACTGTATCGCGATTTCTGCATATTCATGTTCCACTCCTTTTTCGCTCCATGTGATGTCATTAAACTGAAATACTCGGAACTTACTCGCAATAATACTATCAGAACCAGACGCAAGAAAACACACCAACTGGTTGAAGTTCCTGTGTCTCCAGTAATGGGGAATATCATTTCCAAATACAGAGGGACAACTACAGACGGGTATGTCTTTCCAATCATGGACGATGAAAAAGAAAAAACATACCAGACCAAAGACTATACATTCAAAAAGTTTCGGGAAAAGCTCAATATCTGGCTTAAATCAGTCGGAAAAGAGCTGGGGGTTGACTACGACCTGTATGCCTATGTGTTTCGCCATACGGCAATCACTGTGGCCTTGGATAGCGGCTTGCCCATTTCCTATATTGCAATGGCGGCAGGGACAAGCATAGAGATGATCCAAGAGCATTATTATAATGGGGACAGCATCACGAATCAGCAGAGACTACAGATGGCGTTTATGAAAGCTGCGACATAAATGTAAAAAGTCCCGGTAGCAAAACAAGACTACCGGGACTCAATTCCACACTTCACTTCATCAAATGGACGTGCCATAAAACAAGATAACGGAACAAGGCTCCTGCAATTCCACCAATCATGGTAGCGATGAAATCAAGCCAATCAAAACCGTTACCTTTGATCCAACCGAAAGTACCGCCACGCTTGCCGTTCCAAAGCCAGTCTTTCATTTCGGCAGAAGCAGCGGCGGTAAAAGCTGCAACAACACCAAGAGTTAAACCAATAAAGAAGCCGACAAGAATGTGTTTGGGACGGTTGCTTTCAGTAAGCCATTTGAAATACTTTTTCATATAAGATAAATTTATTCATTGTGCGGAAGGCATCCCAATCGAAGAGAATCCTATACAGGACAATCGGTTTTCAAGACCGTTGCAGCACCTTGCTGCTTTACCTTCCAAAATCCTCTGCGATTTTCACAAATGACAGAGGCAAAAGTGTTTCGTATGTAAAAAGAAAAAATAGCAAATTGCTTTGCGCTTTCAATGGGAGGGGCACCGCCGGAAGTTGATCCAGCACCTTCAGATGAAACACCTGCTGTTCTTCATTAAACTACGCACCCATATTGTTACGGGGGGCAGGACTCGAACCTGCGGCCTCCAGCTTATGAGGCTGGCGAGCTACCCACTGCTACCACCCCGCGATATTATCGGTTACATTATAGATTAGTATGTAAACCGATAAAAGGTTTATTTTATCCCTTTTTATTGTGGAATTTACTGCCACATAGCCCATTGGGGACGTGTAGAGAGGTAATTCAAATCTCTTTCATGCTTGTATGCCTCACGCTCAAAAGAAATGTTTCGATAAGCGTTCCCTTTCTTAAAGAGGCGCACAATCCACTCCAGCAGATATATTATGTAGAACAAGATATATCCAAGCTCTTTCATCTGGGCGGTATGGATTCTTTCGTGATTGAGCACAATATCGTTGATGTCACGCTCTGTACCTCTGACAAACAAAATACCGAAGAGATTGATTGCCAGGAATCCCTTAAATGGGATGATGTTATTGTAAATAATTTTCATATTTAATCTTTGAAATGTTCAACAACTTCTTCTATTGTGGCTTTACGCCATTTAAGGGAAACTTCTGATATATCATCATAGCCCTTATTATAACACCAACAGCCTTCAGGTGAGATAAACCATTGGTATTTATCTGTATCATTTCTCAATCCAGCAATAGCAAGAAATTTTTCTTCATTAGTACCACAATCAATAGAGCACCCTATGTCAGGGTTGTTTTGTAAATCCCACTCTGGTGATGCAACATACCGCCATTCTTTTGTTTCCTTAATTCGGAATGTTGCAAGATATTTGCCCATCCATTTGCCATTATTCAGCCGATACCCCAGGGCTTCCAATTTTTTACGAAGTCCTGGAGTGTTCTTATGTATGAAGCATGGTGTTGTGAATTTCGGTGTCATACCTTCCCTCCTTTCATAAAGCAAATCCAATGAGTGTTGGCGCGTTTGCCGGATATATGTCCAAAAATAGGTTTTTCTGATGTTAATTTAAGAATTTCAGACACTTTTATGTCTGTCTCATTCCATTTGAAAATTAGAAAACCACCGGGTTTTAGAACTCTGAAACATTCTTTGAAGCCCTTGGACAACATATCTTTCCAATCTCCTTCAAGACAGCCATACTTAATCATTTGGTAGCCTGATTTTTCTTTCTTGCTGCCTGTATATTTCAGATGTGGTGGGTCAAAGACAACCATCGAAAAGCTCTCATCAGAATATGGCATTGAAGTAAAATCAGCTTTTACATCAGGCTTCACCTCAAACTGACGTCCATCACATAGGGTTGTCTCAACATCACGTATATCTTGAAATAACACGCGATCATCCTGCTTGTCAAAATAGAACATCTTGCCGCCACAGCAAGCATCTAAGATTGGTTGTGTGATATTCATAACTTTTCATATTTAAGTCCAAAGCACCAACGAAGCATCAGCGCCTTGAAACGTGATATAGGCTTATAAACAGTTATAGAAGTGTGGGTTGGCTCATGTCTCAAATAACCAATCGGCTTCATAATTTTGATTTTGTGACTGCAACCATTGCGCATCATGTCTTCAAAGCCCTTACCAAGAGCCTGGAATTTTTCTACTGCATCCATATTATTTATGTTCTTTTTCAATATTCAACAATACGTCCTTTATCAATTGAAGAAAATACCTATCATCGTGAGACAACCTCCATCTAAAATATGGGGCGGTTTGCCATTCCGGATCATCTGGTGCGTCCTCAAATGTAAAGAGGGCGAATTTATCAGCCCACAGTATTTGCCAAATTGCAAATAGTTTTCTCATCTGTCGTCCTCCTCTGAGAAAAGAGGTTTAACATCTACTATAAATTGATTACATACACATGTGCTCCAATTGCTTACAACAGTATATTCGCCACCTATAACTGGGTGTTTAACGCACAGTTCCTTACGTTCATTGCCATTACAGTTCAAGGTTACTTCATACTGCCGATCAATACAATTTGCCAGCAATGCCCAATATGGCAAATCAAATTCATTGCAGATATAAAATGGGAGAAGAGCTGAATGGTGGCTTTCAATAGCCCATGAAGAAGTCTCAACATTTCCAGTTATGCAGTCAATTTCATAAAAGGTTTCACCCTCTTTTTGTTCGGGGTGGTTCTGTACATAATTTGCAAGAAGACTTAACGCATCATATTTAATACAGTGGTTATCGGCGTTGTGAACTAAGATATTGCCATAACAGTTCATGCGATTACTAATCTCAGCCCTTATATCACGTGCAAAAAACTTTAATCTGTCTTCTTTCAATAATCCACGATTGCGCTGGATAATGCGCCAAAAGTCCTGCGCATAGCCACTTACATAGGAGTGCCGGCCAACGCAATACCGTGTTGCGCACCATAAGAGATTGTCGAAATCAGTCGGCGATAAATGAATTGATTCTGTAGTCATAATTATTTTGATTGATTTTTTGTAATGAAGTGCTTGCAGCCTCCAGATTGCGGAGTCGGCATAGGTTGATACCCGCTTTCTTGTAGAGCTTCTTGCAACTCATCCGACAAGCGGGTATTGTTATATAGCTTACGTCCAAGTAGAGTACATTGGTTAGGCTCAAATTTCTTAAATTGTGGAATCTCACGCCCGTCATATCCAGCGGTCACATAGTATGTGATTTCCTCGCGGCTATCGCTTTCATAACTGGGGTCGTAGAACTGACAATGATAGCAATATGGTGTCCTATCGGGATGCTTTGTACAAAGGCGTTCTTCATGCTTTATGCACCCCTTCATGGTTTTATAGAGTTTGCCACAATACTGGCATTTATATGCTTCTATCTTTTCCATAATACCCTGTTATTTACGACCAAAGTCTGCCGGAGTCTCACCCCAGCGTTTGTTGTCCCAATGATAAATTTCAATTGTGTCCACGTCTGATGACAGTGCCCGCAGGAACATTTCTGCACGGGTCAGGTCTTTGCACGGTTTTGTGGAAGATGTTTTCTTCGCCTTGAACCATGCGATTGCAGTCATGGAGTCGGTATAAATGATTCGAGGCTGGAAGTCATTCTCAATGATGAACTTCACAGCCTCGACAACCGCAAGAAATTCTCCTATGTTAGTGGTTTGGTTTCCCAAATCCTTATAAAATATCTGTTCTTTGGTCGCTAAGTTTATACCTTGATACTCCGTCTTCCCATTCTTCATGGAATGGGCCGCATCAGTGGCGATTCCTTCGACCGGTCTTCTCATGTTTGCCTCTCTTGTTATGGATTTCACGCATATCCTGCTTCATCTGCTCTACCAGTTCGATGGCGGCGGCATTGAAGCTCTCTACGATATACATCAGATCCTTGACGTCACATCGCTTTTCCAGAACTGCCAGACAAGCCGGCAGGGATTTCACGCTTTCCTTCTGCCCGTGAAATGGGTCAAACCTTATGATTTTGTTGCCGAAAGCGACTTCTACCTGATACATGGAACCGCGAACATATTTGGTGGTCACAGTAGCCTTAAATTGGACGGCATTTGCCTCGATTGCAATATAGCCTGGAATGTGCTCCTCGCCAGTCTTTTTATTGATGGTTTTGGTCATCGGAATGAGGGTGCAGTCATACAGCACATTAGGCAGTATGTTGTTTGACATTTCTCTGTCGATGATGACAATCTTTTTAGGGTATGGGGAGTCCTGGCGAACCCCACATACTACACCATTTACAGGATTCTGGGAAACGAAACTGATAAATGCGCCGTTCTTCTCAGATTTGATGAATTTGAGCTTCGTGTGAACCTTTTCTACACCAGCTCCGGTTGTCTCGATTTTATTGATGTCTTGTTCCATTGCGGTTGTTATGATTATTCAAAATAAAAAACCACCGAGCCGCAAATGATGCAACCCAGTGGTACAAAGTTAGCTTATAAAAGTTGGATTTAAGCTGTTTTTAACGACAAAATGTTTTCGTAAAACACTGATATTCAGCCGTTTTGTGTTATAAATAAGTTGCCGTTTGAATTTGATTTATTTACTTTAATTCAACTTGTTAGACAGATAACAGCAATCTCAATTCCTGTTATGATGAAAAAATTTAATAATCCATTTCTTTTTCTGCTTTTATGCGTTCTATATCTGGCAAATCAAGTGCCCCGTTCTCGTTTCGGCAATCAATGATACATATCTCAGTACCGTCTCTCCCGAAGAGGGACAGGACAGATAAGCCATCAGGCATAACGCCTACACCAGATTCTAACACGCGGATAGTTGACAATGATTTTAACGCTCGATCAACGTCATTCCCCAGAACCATATATTGCCCCGGAATATGATAAAGAATGAGCGCTTTAGGGTGCAATGCTTTATAATAGTCATGCACTTCAATTTGCTTTACGTTCATATCGATAAGAATTATAGTTTAATACTATCTATTGCGCAGTTCTCGCAGAGACCATCAAATTTTTTATGCTCACTGCGAGAAATCTCTTTACGGCATTTTGAACAATAATAAACCGGCTGCTTTCTATGAAACAAAAATCCCCTCACTTTTTGAGGGGATAAGCCGTATTTATTTGCTATAGCCTGAAGGACGAGTTTTGGTAACGCTTTCGTAGCTTTTCGCTGAGTTTGATATTCATATTCCAGCACCATGCGAACTGCCACATCATTCGCCAGCAGACCCAAGGCGTCAAGTTTCTGAAGGTCAATTGCCGGGAATCCGGTTACAGCAGAAAGCTTATTGTATTCGTCGTCGGTAAATTGAAAACGTCTCATGGCTTTTTGTTTTTCTGTTTTTTCTTAGGACGTGCAAATTCTTCTATTTGGCATTGTATTTTGTCTATTGAATCAGTAAATCCATCAAGAGTGTCCATAGCGTCTTGCATCGCAAATCCTCTGGAAGATTCTTGAAGTCCCTCTGGAAGGGAATACAAGGCATCTTCTTCTTCCTCTCGGATTTCGCCAATTCTATCTTTTGCTTCTTCCAGCAAATCGATTACGTCCAATAGTTCTTCTCTTCTTTCTTTGTTCATATTACATTGATACTTAATCAAATGAAATTTCAATATTTAAGGTGTCAGCTATGTCCAAGAAACTGTCTATTCTCAACCCGCCATCCCTTTTTTCAAAGGCTTCTATAACTACGATAGGCACCTTTACACTTCGAGCCAATTGTCTTATAGATACATCGGCCATTTCCCGCTCACGTGCAACACATTCGCGCAATTCATCTACAGTTCTAATCATCCAGTCTTCCCAACCGATTAAATGAATATATGAATTACACATATTGATATATAGCATCATGTCATTCACATTAAAGCCACTGAATCCACGTTCAATGGCTTCTATTTTTTTGTTGGATAACTGTAAGATATACGGTAAACTGTCTTTTAGACGTACATGCGCTTCATCTTTCTGTTTTACAAGTTGTTCGCATAATTCTGTACAATTCATATCAATTTGTTTTATCTTTGCTGTTTTTGTAATAAGGTATAGCCACCTCACATATAAGACCTATAGCAATTCCTGCAAACGTCGTAACCAGCAAAGTGGCTTCAAATTCATGCTTTAGGCAATAAAAGAACAGAACAATAGACGCTGCTATTATGTGAAATGCAACAGCAACAATCAAGATCCATTTTATAGTTTTGAAGTACCATATCATTGGAAAGCGTTTTGGGTGATCATCTTCAGGCTCTCTCTCAGAGAAGTTTTTATTCGCTATGATACATTGAAAACAACCTATCAATATGAGCGCCAAAGCGAACAATACGATACATGGGTTGTTTTCCACCCAGTATGATAATACAGGTAAGCACAATAGCAACAAGCACAATATTCCTCCATTTATCAGGATTTTGGCCATAATTAACAATTTCTTTCGATTCATACCCTTCTTTTGGTTACATGATAAATTGATAAGCCAGCCCTATAGTCAAAGCCATGCCTGGCACCACAGATGCAAAAGCAAGCAGTAACTTAAATCCGTTTAATTTGGGGAACAATACGCCTGTTTTAGATGCAATAAGTTTCCAATATAGCAAGGCGATTATTCCGACGATGACACTGATACACATGCTCATCAGGCCCGACAATATGGCTTTCAGTGACCATGTTTCATTTTCACCAGCCTCGATAAATACGCCTAAGAAAAGAAAGAATACCGCAGATAGCAATGCCCCAGCTCCAAAGCCTATAAGCATCAACATTGCAGTGTCTATATCATCTCGTTTTTCTTGTTTCATACTTGTTCAATTATATTTGCATGGACACAAGAAAAGTGGGCTGCCATCCGTACTAATTCGCAGGTATCGCCAAACACCTATATACACGCACGGATAGGCAGCCCACTGTGTATGAGCTGTCTCCGTGCCTCGTGTATATTTGTTTAATTTGGCGATTTAACGAATATGAGGCACTTTTCTAATATGTCTTATTCGGCAATTAAAGCCACTGCAAAATTACAAAATATCATTGGATTTCTTGTAATCCGAGCACAACTATTAACAAATTTCTGTCATTATGACTCAGATTGTTACGGTTATAGCCTTACGAAGTTCACCAGTATAGCCATGAGCACGCAACGCTTTCAGCAAAAGGTCCACTGGAACCAATTGAGCTGTGGTGTCGTCTTCCAGCACCAGAGAAGCTTTGAAAGCAGCATAGTCCGGGCACATGTGTTTTTGTTCAAACGGGCACCTGTTTCTGCCAACGACTTTCTTGTTATGGCAGTTGCTACAAAATTGTTTAAGCCTGTCATTCATACATTGATCACTTTAACGAGTCTGAGTTCTCCGTTATAACCGCGACGACGGAGTTCACCAAATAGATTGTCGTCACTAAAATCTGCCAAACTGAGGATCGCTTTATTGCCAGGCTGAGGTTGATAATCTGTTGGGCGAACCTCACGTACTTCATTTTTAGATGTGTTCTTACTTGTTTTTGCCATTTCTGTAATGTTTTTATTGATTATTTTTGTAAATTTGCGGTGTAAAAAGATGAGGGTCAGAATATGCCAGTACCCCAACCCTCATCAACAGGTGAGTTGACTTACGCCTATCTTATGTCGGCTGTAAATCTGAATCGCAAGCAATTCCTTTTAGAACGGTGTTGTCAACTTCAATGCGATAGAAGAACTCGCGTTCCTCCGCATCGTTATCACTGAAAGAGGCATAGACCTTCTTGATTTTACCAACCTTCCCCTTGTACTGGGGTTGAAGGCTGTTGCTCACGATTGTTACTCGGTCGTTTGTTTTGAATTTTGCTGTTGCCATTGCTGTTATGCGTTAAATTTTGCTCTCCATGCCAAATAGTCTTCACGAGCTTGAGCCAAAACATCGGGCGCTTTGACTTTAAGGTCATCTACTCTCACGATAGGCACCCCATCGTGAGCAATATATAGACAACCGTTAAACTCGGTGACGTTGATACTCTCGCAGCTTATCTTCTCTAACTGCTTGGTATGACGTTCTTGACGTGCGGCCTGAGAGCGTTCTTTGATGCGCTTCAGCCAATTGCGAATAGCATTAAAAAAATTCATTTACATAACTGTTAAATGGTTTAGATGAATTATTGTGGTCGGAGCCACCATATCAACTTGGTTTATTCGTATGATTTACTGCGTTTGCTTGTTTAGGAAATTAACAAATTGTTCTGCTTCTTTCTCAGATTTACCAAAGCAATTCATAAGAACTTGAATTTTCGCTTCGTTTAGGCATTTCCGGCAATAAGGTTCAGCCGGAATGTCAGGGTCAATCATGGGCCAAAAAGCTACGGCCTGTTTGCCGCAGATGCAGCATTTACATTCAGAGGCTTTCATTCCTTACTCTTGTTTTGCCCATTCTTCTACAATCTTACATGCCTCTCCTCGAATAAAGAGCATATCACCTCTTCCGTCTTCCCACCAATCACTGCATTGACTAAGAAAACGCCCTGTATGATTGTCTGGGCAAAGTTTCTTGTAGATTGACTTAAACATCGAGGCAACTTTACGACCGCTAAAATGACCAGCGTCCTTGGCATCGTTAGTACAATAACCCCATGCGTAGGCGGTTTCCACCTCTCCAACTTCATTGCGAAATTCCATATCGCAATCTCCCCAGGAGCCATAGTTAATAGTATCTTTCAATAACTGTTGCTCATCTGTTGTAAGCTGGGATTCAATAATTTTGATTATTTCTATAGTTTCCATTTTGATTTACTTTAGAGAATCCTAAAATTTTTACATCGTCTGAATATGCTGTGTGCCATATCCAATTTTTCGATTGAAACATTGTACACCCTTTCTTGCGGAATTTTGTATTGGCTGGGAATCTAAAAACTGCCGTAACCAATTCGATGGAGCCATCGGATAACTGTACAAACATTCCACGCTTTAGGCGTTTTGGTGATGACTTATTATTATGAGTTTTCATCGCTGTTCATTTTGCACCCCTGCTGGATGCCTTACTACATATAAACTGGCAATCAGAGTATTATCTTCTTGCTCGAAACCGAGTATTCCCTGGTCAAAAAGATATTGACCTATTTCAATAGCAATATTTCGCTTTACTATGTCAATAGGCATCATATCAATCTCTTCTTGCGAGAGCATATATTTTCGCTGCACCAAACCAAAATCTGAACAACGAATTTTTATATAATCCTCTTGGTTGTTCCTTGTCTCCATTCCTTATATTTTTTAATCCACTCATCATAGCTTTTCAACATGATGTTATTAGGTATATCTGTAATACACAAGCATCTATCACACACTATATTGCCGTTTAGGTTATCAAGCTCATACCACCCATGATGTTTGATATATTGTTTGACAAATGCTGTCCAAGCGAAAATTCCCCATTGTTTTTGTAACTCTTCCGGTGGTATTGGTATGTATATTTCTTTGCCACACCGCTTGCACTTGGGGTGCTCTCCATCGTAACGAAGCTTTTGGCGTAATTCTGTTATATTCATATCACGACTTTTTAAGTTCTTCGATGAGAGCATTAGCAATCAGCACGGAATGACGTGCCACACATTCAACGCTTGGATTAGGATCAACGCCTGGAATGATTGGCGAGGCCAAAATACCAACTATTGCATTTTTGGCAATTTCGTACTTACGCTGCTCCCAATCAATACTTTCTTGCGCTATTGCAATAGTGGTAGGGCGTTGTAATGCTTTTATCAATTGTTCCTTTCGATCGGTTTCAATAGCTCGTTCAATTTGTTCCCGAACTTCTTCGTCCGTATAACCTAATATGTCAAATTCATTTCTGTTCAACCAGGCTTTGGATTCAGTGTCCTTGATCCACCCGTCGTTCCAGTGGACATCAATTATTTCTCCTGTATTTTTGAGTATTGCTTTCATATTTAATTATTATTTATGTTCTATTCCATACCCAAACAAGGCAAAGTCGCCTTTTGCTGGGTCATTCGGAAAAACTTCTTTCATTGCACCGGTAATCTCCAGAGCGGTTTGCATATCAGCTCGCTTCCGGCTGGTCAAACCCAGTTCCAATGCCATACGATGTACATGAGTGTCCAATGGAATCATCAAGTCGTCGGCCTTCAACTTGTGCCACAATCCCATATCAACTGGACTATCAGCCCTCACCATCCAACGCAAAAACATACAAAGCCGCTTACATGCAGAACCTTTACTATAATCCGGGATTCCATTGATCCCCTTAAAATAGTTACACAGGGCTTCTACAGGCGTTTTATTTGGTTGGGCGATAATCATATCCTCCATACGTTCAAAATCGCTGTAAAGCCTCCGCAAACGGTCTCCAAGCTTGTACAAATCATCATAAGACAAGAAACGATAAAACTTCCTGTGGTCGTTATAATAAAAGTTATACTGCTTCGTCATCACCCAGCAATAAGGGTCATCGCAAAAATCTTTGTCTAACCAATTTGCTACTTTGAGGATAGCCTTGCGGTTGCCGAAAGCAAGCCAAGAGGTGATAAAGCCACTAATCTCAGCCCGCTTTCCAAAATGTTTTCTGGGGAATTGCACCGGGTCATCAATGATAAAGGCTGGAGATTCATATCGTCCAGCCCAATCAATTAGTCGTTGCTTAATCTTGTTATCCATTTTTGAGTTTCTTGCTTATGATTTCGTAAAGCATTACCGCCAAACAAAATCCATTACTGACTACGAGAGGAGTGTTTCGTGTCATAATGCCATTAACCATCCAAAATAGATTGCCGGCACTCACAAGGTATTTAATAGTGTTAGCGCTTTTGGCCAGCATCCCAGCACCTCGAAATAATGTTGCGACCCACGCTATTAGTTCTGCAATAATTGCCATAGTCATTACTTTTTATCTGTGGAATTGGGAGTGCCCCACAATATAGAGCATACTTGCTTTTCCTGCTCAGTAGAGGGATTCTGAAGATGCCACTTATATGAATCGCAACCGCCACATGGACGGAAACTGAGCAACTTCTGGGTGATATGAGATACCGGCTCTGATATATTAGCGATGACTTTGCACTGTTCAGACTCTCCTAAACGAATATTGCCGTCCCAACTTACAATGGGGAGGCAGAAACGCTGATGATGCTCCATCAGTGCACCTATACCGATTTTGCACAGAACCTTTGTCTGTGCCAATATCAATGATGAGTTGATACAGGAAGGGAATCCGTTTACGCATTTAGCTTCATCGTACCACTTACCACTGCAAGCACGGCCCAACGGTTTCATCCGAATGTCGCTGTCTTTATCACACAACGCGACCTTTTCGCCAAACAGACGCAAGGCTTTCAAATTGGGCTTATGCAGTTCGTCATAGTTAGCATATAAGCCTTTGAATGAAGAAATCTGCAAGAAGAATCCTTGCCGCTTTGACACCATTTGAGCAAATTTCTCAGTGAAAGTATGGTCTCTGATGAACGTGCCATTGGATAGCACCGAAACTGATATGAAATCACTGTTGATGAGGAGTTCCATAAAATCAAAGAACTCTGGATGAGATGTCGGCTCACCTCCAGAAAGCATGACAACCTTTGACCCTATGTTCTTTGCAAATCGCAAAGCCTGGATGAACGTGTCTCTGCTCATCATTTCGCTGCGTTCAGGCCCAGCGTTTTGCATACAATGCGGACAACGCAATGTACAGTGTTGTGTTATGTTGATAATCATAAAGCGTAATTTTTCTTTTATTTCATCCAGTCATCATAAATTCTTTCCCAACCATCAAGTAAGCCAACTCTGCTTCCATAGGCATTGAAACATTGTTCAACGGTTTCTTTAGGTGGAATGTATCGCCCATCACTTAGCATTAGATAACCCTCGTTTATTTGCTGCTGAAGTAAATCAATATCAACGGGCATAATCTCGTCAGGGAATAAGACCACATTGCCTCTACTTGTCTGATAGTTGACTCGTGGCAACTCATAATGGTATCTTTGCCCTGTAAGCAAAGAGCATATACCTATTTCTCCTGTGATAAGATGAATTTCTGTGTTAGGAGCATTTATAACCATAAAGTATGCGTTATCGTCATTCTTAAAATGGTTTACCATTCTACCGACAATCCTTTCATCGCATTTATCTATTCTTGCATCAAAGTTAAAACCTGTATCATCGTGGTACTTGATATACCTTCTTACCTTTTCCCACGTTCTGACAGACAAGAATTTCGGGGCAGGCAGGTTAAGAGTTCTTTCAGTTCCATCATCGTATTTAAGCTCATGTTGAACATATTTCCTACGATTCTGCATAAGTGACATGTTCGTGATGTCAAAGCTCTCATCGTACCCGTTTGCCGTGGAATATTCTTCAAGAACAACGCTTTCGCTTACAGAAATTTCATCCACAATCTTTTGAAACTCTGATTTTGCATTAGATAGCAAATTGTCAGTGTTCATCTTGTCCTGCATTAGAATTTGCGCTACAAGTTTTATCGGGTATTCCCTTTTCTCGTTATCGTAGCACATATTCTCCACAATGCCACACTTAACCTTTCCGCATCTTTCGTGAAAGAAGTCCATTGTACGCAAAACATCTTGATTGCTCAATTTCGTAGGCTGGGTAACGAACAGAATATAGCTTACTTTTACTCGGCTAAGAAGCTCAATGTGAACATTAGTAACACTTGGAGGTGTGTCAATGAGGACAAAATCAGGCTTGATTTGTTTTAATTTTTTCTTTGCAGATTCAAGATATTGTCGCACCATTGATTTCTCTAAATAAATAAACTGAGCAAACATGTTACCTGAAGAATGTACCCAGATATTCTCTTGCGGGTGTTCTCCTTCAAATTCTGTGTTCATTGACGGTGTGTTAATGTCAGCGTCAATGATGAACACTTTATTGCCTTGCTCTGCAAGGAGTCGGGCAATGTTAGCCGTTGTGGTCGTTTTACCCACACCACCCTTTCCCGAATAAACTATAATTGCTTTCATGGCTATTTAGTTGGTAATAATTCTTCCAATTTGCTGATGATGCGAGTTTTAAGTTTCTCTTGAAACTTGCGACAATGACTGGTGTGGAGTCCTGTCGCTAATGCTCCACAGAAGCAGAACATTGGAGTAATCTCATCCAGTTCGTTCTCTGCTTCGGCCTGTGCTTGAATGTATGACTCCTGTGCGTGTTGCTGAAGCCACGATATTTTTTCGTTCTTGGTCATATTATTCATCTTCAAAAATTTCGTTTTCTATTTCTTCATACTGCTCTGCTAATTTAGAATCGTCATCAGCAAGGTCTATAAATAGTTGCCTGACATCTTCATAGCCCCCTACCGGATCGCCGTTTGCTTGATTCTCACAATACTTCTTGTAGTGATAGGCAATTATGTCACGCTCTCGATTATTCATACTTTGATGTTAAACTATTTGGTATATATAGTATCGTTGGATTATTCTTGTGAACGTCAATCTCCGGAAACTTTTCTTTGAACTTCTGAAGATTAAATGGTTTGGTGATAAGATGGCACCCATTCATTGTCGGAATCTCAGCAAAAAGATACACAATGTCACGGCAACACTCATCCAGATACTCTTTCGATTCTGGATGAGTTTCCAGCCAGATGCTATCCAATTCTTCCAGTACTTCGTATTTGGTGTCGAGGTCTCGTGTGTCAATGTCAATTATCCAGCTCTTACGACGGCTTGTTAATTCTCCACAAGCACTGTTGTAAATATGCCAGGGGTTGATGACATTGCCTGTATGAACATTATCCGCAAGCTTTTTGAGTATGAGGGTATTTAACTTCTCAAAATCTTTCCCAGCAACATTGATATATGCCCGCGCTTTGTAATGTTCGCACAGGAATACAACCTCATCCTTCAAGTTATCAAGTTGTTCCCGACTTCTAACGAGCCATGACTGAATGAGTTTGTTTGCCGCTGGTAGTTCCGGATGATCCTTACCACGCCTCAGTATCTGAAGATGAAAAAACATATTGTTCGCTTCATTGAAGTAGAACAAAGGTTTGATTATGTCGAAATTGTCAATCATTTGCGAATGAATTTTAGGGAGGTCAACGAATTGGCCTCCCAGTAAACATTTAGTTACTCCACTACAATCTCCCAATCATCAGCAAACACATCACTGATAGACGGAACCCACGAATCAGCACAGCCAGTGTTCTCATTATAGATAAGACACTGAGAAGTGTAATCAATAGATTTCTTACCTTTTAAGATAAGTTCCTTTGCAGACTGAGGAAGGGACTGCATCTTTGGGATAATCTCCTCGGTAATATGCGCCGGTACTTGTTTGATAACCCACAAACCTTTGCCATTCCAGCCGCTTCTACGGACTGGATAACCCGCTTTAAGAGCCATGATAGCCATGCCAAAATTCATCTTCCGCACTTCTGCGCTATCAGAGCCTTGCATACGTTGTATGCGAGCGTCAAGAAGGCGTATATAGTCGAACATGGTGTAGCACTGCATTTCCAGCAAACACTTGTTGTACGTGTCATCCACAACTTCATTCATTTTGCCAGAGTCTATGAAAGCAGCCAACTTTATATATCTGTCATTGACTTCGCTGGCTTCTATCTGCATACGGTCAACAGGTGTTTCTGCAATCTTATATGCCTTTTCAAACACATCTTTCGGAGACCAACTTTCATAGCCATCTTCATAAACGACTTTGTAGCCGTCTTCACGATTCATCGAGCGAGGCACCTCTCCATCTTTAGGATATACCTTACCATCTACTCGCCACGCAGGGGTGGCGCTAATTGTTTTTGTTCCAATATACTTTTTCATATCATTATTTGATTTTTTAATTTCTATAGCATTAGCTAATATGTTTTGCGCAAAGCTTTGGCCGTCAGTTAAAAAATCCAAACTCTCATTGTGAAACATCTTTCGATATTCTTTTTCTGATGTTGGATAACACATGCGACCAGCTAAATGTGATGTAGGGCCAGCGCCAATCAATCTAACACAGCCGCTATCTAATAAGAAAGCACCAATCCCCCAACAACCATGTTGCTTAGGATAAAAATAATAGGCTTCTTTTCGGCTATTATCAACGCTTTGAAGATATAACCCATTATTCAAGAAAATGGGGAACCCTTGATAAAACAAAATGCGTTCATCTATCATTATTATTCAATATGTTTTAGTCAAACCACTCTCCATTATCTTCTTTCAATACTTCCACCAGTTGTTCGTCAGAAAGCTGAAGGTTAGTATCATCAGTGAAATAAAATATCTCATCATAGATATTTCCCGCTTCTTTACTCGCAAATCCGTCATTTTCATCTTCAAAACTTCCGGGTTGTAGCGCATCTAAAAACTTGGTGCTGGCAATAACGAGGTCATCCCCGTCTTTGTCTGTTACGATACGGCATTTATATGTCGTACCGTTAAATTCATAATCTTGAAATCTCATACTGCTTGGTGTAATCAAGTCAGGATAGACTGGAGTCAACTCGCGAACATAGACTTCGGCCTCGCTGTCAGAAGATGCAATACATACAATTGCGTCCAAGAAGAAATCATCACGGTCGCCGGTTAGCTCGCCTTGCTCGTTAAAGCTAAAAGGAACCTTGAAAACCTCATATTCACCAGACGTTTCTCCAACAGGATCATTCCACCAAACTTTGGCACCGGGTTTAATAAAGCGATAAAAATAAGATGTGTCTGTATCATCCTCTTCTTCAATCCTTGTTTCAGGATAGCACCAATCAATATCATTGAACAGGGCATCGCACCACTCTCGATTACCACAGCAAAGCTCAAGAAGGTCATTGTGGGTGTAATAATCACAGTTTTCGCCGCCACATTCATACTCTATGCCATCAACCACTACCGCTGCATCTTCCGCTGCATACTCCGGTACATAGCAAGGAGCATCCCAGTCATTTTTATAGGCTTCCTCATCTTTGAAGATGAAGCCATTGTCACTTTGACCGAATAGAAAATATGGCAGACCGTCATGCCAATGCACTTCTCCTATACTGGCTATTCTTTTATTGTCCATATTTTGAAAGTTTAGTAATGGGACCCACCAGCTATTAAAGCACTTGGTGAGCCCCAGATTCATTTTATTTGCTTCGCCATTCGTTCATCTTGGCTTCGATGTCAATGCCATTGTTGGCAATCAACTCTTTCATAGCACCGAACATACGCCAACCTTCTCCATTTTTATAGACTTCAGCAAGTTTATCAAGCTCACGGAGAGATGACGACTCTACCAGCGGATTCCCCTTGCTGCTAAGCATTTTGCATCCGTGGAACATAATAAGGTTACGCATGGTGAAGTAGCCACCAGCACCCTTGTACGCATCCTTAAACGCCGGGCTCATCACGAGACTGTAAGGTGAATACATCTCTTTCACAATCTGGTAGAATCCGACGACAGCACGGTAGAGGTCTGTCATGTTTTTTGCACCCTTAATCTGTCGGGCGCATCTTTCCAGCGGATTGAACACTTTCTTGCGCAGGTCATCAACGAAAATATCGTTGCCGTTGAGCGTGATATACGGGTTGCCCTTGCAACGCTTGCATCTCCTCTTGCGCTGCTCAACATGCTCGTTCAGTTGCTTGAGGTAATCAATCGCCATATTAACGGCAACGTCCTTGTTGAACCAACGATTGCGCTGGATGAAATTCTCCTGGTCAAGCACTTCCAGTTTAGCCTGGACACGAATTTCCTCGATGAGCATTTCCCAGCTGTAACGGAAGCCCTTTGCCTGGAGTGCATTAAGGAAGCCCATAGGCTTATCCGAACCCCACTTCTTCTGAGTCATCATGTGGAAGACCTGAGCCATAACCCATCGACGGAAGAGACGACGATTGGGAACGGCGCCGCCTTTGATGATGGCGACAAACACTGGATCATTGTCATCCAGAATGTTAAGTTTTCCATTTTCAAGACGGGCGATAACCTCTACACCCTCTGCGTTGGCGACTGCGAAAAGATTAGACACATTGATACCGGCGGCTTTCATAGCCTGAATTTTCTTTGCTGCTTTCATTTCTGCTTTGCTTTTGGAATTTGAATTGTTCTCTGACTCAAGTGGGAGCATAACAGTTCCCAGACCGCTATCCTTACCGATAGCTACGCCTACTGTGAATGACTCGTGTTCGGGGATTGCGATGCTTGCGCCGCACTTAGGGCACACTACTTTTGTTTCTTTCATTGCTGTATATGTTTATTATTATTTATTGATTTCTATCCATTTTTTGAGCAGTACAAGAGACGGATACTTCTTAGACTGCCAGAACCATTTGCCCTTGGCAAATTCATCCCAAACTAAGGTGTTTTGCAAAACCATAATAAGAATAAATAATTCCAAGCGTAACTGGGTTATATCTCGATGCTGACCATATAGCATGTCTTCTTCAGAAAGTTCATGCTCAGATAAAGCACGGAAATAACGTCTGTACTTTGCTTCACTACGAGCAGACGGAACACTATGAAGATATTGCCAGTAGTATTTCTCGGTCATAGCGAGTAGGGCGTTGACTGGGAACTTAGTATCGTACCCCAGTTCTCCTTCATACTTGCCATCCTTGATGATGTATTTGCCATCAATTACAAGGTCGCGCTTTTCCAAATTGATTCTGAAGGTGGAACCATTGTGAACTTTCTCTTGCGCTTCATTCCAGATATTTTCCATTGAATGTCAATTAAAAAGGACGTATTCAAAATTTGTGACGTAGTTCTTTAATCGAATCGATACATAACAGGTATTGAATCCGGGTGAGGTCAGGATATAATCCTGAGAGAACCCGGATGATTGTGACCTGTTACTTAAAGCCAAATCCCTTATACATCCGATGTTACGTTACATTGTTTTAATTATGCTCAGGCTAATTGACACATTGCTATATTAGAGCCGATGCGAAGAGCGGGTTTGGCACGCGTAGGTCATCTCATATTTGAGATGAACCACGCGTGTGTGTACCCGCCGCGCTGAATTAAAGCCGCTTGCATAATTGATACTGTGCTGTATTGACAGCCAGTCTCATCAGTTTGGCACATTTCTATATTTGCTTCGATTAGAGAGCTGGATGCTGAAGGCGAGTAATCCAGGTTTCAAACCTGGATGGATGGCCTTCATTCAAATCCAGTCTCTTATAAAGGTGCTGCCTTGACTGGCCGAAGTTGTGCTGAAAGAATTTTGGTTCTCAAAACTGCGATACATTACTTCAATCGTTTCGATGTGTGCGGCCAGATGAACGGAGTGCGCCGGCGGCGAAACAGTGGAAACACTGTTGGCGCCGGCTCACGCGGTGGATTCTGGCCGCAAAGCTGAACATTAGTTTCTTGAACCTGGCCGGCTGTATTGCCGAGATTACCAAGATATAATTGCACATAACTATATTGGCGTCGATATGAAGAAGATTCGCCAGAATCGACGGGCTGGCTGGAGATGGCAATCGCTGCTCCAAAAGCCCGTCGATTCTGGTTTGAGTCTTCAGAATTAAATTTTATATCTCATAATCTATCTTGTGCAGATGCCCAAATGTTTTATGATTGTCAAGCGTTTTTGTATGGTTCTGTAATCTTTTCGATGTACGTGATCTGCTTCATCGATAACGGTCCAGGATGTATAACAGACTCGGACCTTATCGAGTGTTAAGGAGATCACGCTGAAGTATTCGCTATTCAATCATATTCTGCATACTCAGAAGAGAAGTCAGGTTTTACTGTGTAATACTTTAATGGTGTCGATATTAGGATCATCTTGTCTTGATTCTGACAGTCTTGGTGGTACACCCAAGACGAAACGAATCAAGAGTTAAAGATGATCTTAATTGAATTTTGAAGCCATTCCTCTCAAACCGTACACTCGGTTGCTGAAAGTCAGCACTTATGGTGCATTTCTGTAATCATTTCGATATTGGGACGCCATTCTGTCCGCTGGAAGCTCCGGCGCAGGAGTCGGGTACGACTACAAGTCTGAGCTGGAACTGGACAGCATTATGGCGTCTAAATTGAAATTGAAAGAAGTGCTCTTCTTCCAGCGTATTGCACTATCAAAGATTCTCAACCAATGTCGCATAAGCTTCACGGCTCGTCAGAAGAGCGTTTCTCATGCAGCCAATGGTTAAATAGCCGGGAATTTCTTGCTCCGTCTTGTTTCGGTTGCTTTTGACATTTCTGCCCTGTCCGCGTTGTATGCAACCTTCAGACTTTGTTTTGACATAGCCAAGACCACCGACCTTCTTCTTGCCAGTTTGCACAGCCCTCAGACAATCCATAACAAACTTATTCAGTTCGTTAATGTCTTTGATGACATTGCAAATAGGGAGAACTTGTGTGGCCCAACTGAACTCGCCATTACCCTTGTAAAGATAACGATTGACAGAATTGACAGCCTTTGCCAATGTGATTCCCTGTTGTTTGATTGTACGGTGCTCAATTTCCTTCTGGAAAGTTTTTATTCGAGACCCGCTTAATGAGATGTCAGCCCCTTTTATAGAAAAACCAAGGAATTTGAACCAATGTGTATGGGTCAAGTATTCCACTTTCTTCGGATTGAGCTTCATACTCATTAGCGAAAGGTCATCTGTCAAAATCGCCATCGCTCTTTCGTATTCGGGACCAACGAAAAGCATATCATCGGAGTAACGAACATAGAAGCCATCCAATTGACTTAACTTGGAGTCAATATGGTATAGAAGGACATCGGCCAACCACGAAGCGACGGCACAGCCTTGCTTCAATGACTGATATTGCTGCAACAGGTTGCCGTCTGGGTCAAAGTAATAATCGCTGTGATAATACTTTCTTAGCACATCAATCAGTGCAGAGTGGCCATATTGAGACTCTACCATGTCAAATGCCTTATCAATAAATTCGATGGGCACGCTATCGAAATACTTGCTGAGGTCAGACTTCCAGCCAATTACATCACCCTTAGTCCCACATATCGTTCTTGAAACTTCCTGAACTACCTTTCCACAGCCAGTGCCTTTCTGATAGGACTTACAACTCTTGTGAACCATATCTGGAGTAAGTTCAAAAAGAAGATCGTTGGCAATGCTAAGAAGTATGCGGTCCATCGGTTCGTTGATATAGACCGTTCTGAACTCACCGTTGTCCTTTGGTATCTGAGCTGTATGAGGAGGGGCAATTTCATATTTGCCATCCTTGATAGCCTGATACATTTGACCCCTCACTTCGGGCTTCGCTAATTTGCAAAGGTCTCGTCGGTTTATGTCTTTGCCGACACCCTTATCAATAGCATATTCCCATCGAGGCAACTCAAAGAATTTTTCTAATATAATATCTGCCATGTCATTCTGATATTTTATCAATTTGGGTTGTGCATGTGTTAATGTCGCAAACATCACCAGAATCAAGCGAAATATATTCGGTTTGTGCCACAGCTAACGCATGAGCCTCTTCTTCCGATTTCGCAAACACTTGAGCTTGTAAAACAACATCATAATGCACATTTACATAGTATTTTTGTATCATGTCACAATAGATTAAAACCACCGTAACAAATGAGGCGTTTCCCAATAATAATGTTTCTCCGGGCAAACTCTTCTAAGAGCAGCGATTACTGTATTTTTCTTTGCGGTATTTTTCAAGTATATTTGATCATTACTAAGTGTGTAATCACGGCCTTTCTTCAATCCATGAAGGGAGAGAATTGATGGAGCACACTGTTCAACTGTAGGAATAATGTTATCTTTCGCTTTTAACATCGGACATCATTCTATTCTGCATTTTCTCCCATCAAGTCCACCGCAAGACCATTTGGGCATCGCTCATCAAACCAATGCCAGACATCAAAACGATAAGTGCCGGCAGGAAAACACAAAAACGGCTTTTCTATTTCATCATCATTGTTGATGGGGATTTCAGAAAATCGTTCCCACAATTCAGAAAGAGTGGCAAGGCCGGTATGGTCTTCGCAATCTTCGCACCATGTATCTTCCGTCTCAGCCGGAGTGTTTACATCAGAACAGTATTTGTTCGTGTTTGCATCCACCCATGCCATTACTTGAACATTAGTACCGCCACATTCAGGACAATACAAAGTATCTAATGTATGTTTCATATAATCTGATTGTTAATATTTCCACCACAAACTTCTACATTATCCACAAGGTATGGGCAGTCTTGCGGAAGTTGTATTTCCACTTGTGCGCACTCAAGCTCTTCAGCAATTTCTCCGTTAGATAACTCATAGTTGTCAGGTACAGACAAATCTACACGCACTGTTAGATAAATAGCTCTACTTTCCATATTGAAATTTATTATAGCCGGGCCAGAAAAACTGGCCCGGCAGGAAGAATAAAGATTAAACTGATAGGGCTACAGCAGGGCGAACCACGTAAGTGTAGTACTTGCTGCCGTAGCCGTTGCTGCCACCACTGCTGAAGTACACGCGCCACGAGAAGCTGGCACTGTAAGCAGTGGATGACCAGTACCACTCTTTTCTCATCGGAGAACCACCAACAGCCTCCAGCGCCTTGTTGACTTCCTTTATATTCAGCAAAATGAGATGCAACTGAGCGAGAGATGGAATATACTGTCCTTCTTTCAGGTCAATCTCCGGATTCAATGCCTCACCATAGTCCTTGGTATTGGCTTCACCATCCCAGTCTGTGATTGCATCAAAGAAGTCTGAGTGATAAAACTCCGGAGTGCCACTTTTTTCATCTGCGGTAAGAGCAACCTCTTCACCATCAGCTGCATCGTGAAGCGCAACAGTCGCGATTTTATTACCCATTTTGACAGCCACGCCAATTACCTTGTCGGCGATTGACTTCGGGTCGTCAGTAGATGTGAGGTGCCCACCCTCCAAGACGTAATACACGCCGTCTGACCAGAACTGTTGCTGGGAAGAAGCCGGAGCCTGTTCATCACCAGTTACGAAATTGTACACTTTCTTTGCTTTCTCAACATCGAAGTTGAGGTTGGCTACGATAGCCATTCTGAGCTTTTGAATCTCTGTAAGATTTGCTGCCATTGTAATTTGATTTTGATGATTTATATAAAAAGAGTGGAGAAGTACATAACTTTCCACTCTCGATTATTTGAAGAATAAAATTCTACACATTTACTTTTTTGTAAATACGATATTTCTCAATAAATTGAATTAACGATTTCCCAAAGCAATCCGTATTGTCGATACAAGTGCTTTCCATCCATCCTGAAGAATCTGAAAGTCCTTGCATATAAGCCTTCATTTCTGACTCGGTAGTAAATTCTCGCTTGACGACGCTGTGCGGTGTTCGCATTAGATACTGAACGTCATCCATATCCTCTTCGGTAACAGCCCTTACCAGTTCAGAGCCAAATACCGTATATACGATGAGTTTATTCGTTTTCATCATCTAAGGCTTTAATGTTTAGATAAGCGCAAGCCTCTCTAACATTCTCAAGGAACTGAGGGAAGAAGTCTTGCCATTCCAGATATTTCCCGATTCTACTTGCAACCTGTTGAAAATCGCCATCAGAAATTTCCGGATCATAGCCGGCATCGGAAATATCTTCTCGACACAAGCTTACTACTGGCACCTCACAAACGGGCGGCTCCGTAGTAACATCTTTCACATCGTTGGTCTCTGGAATCTCATCTATGATATAGCTAAGATGTCCAAACTCTACATCATCAAGACGCATTTCTTCATTGCCATATTCTTTATCATATCCGTAAATCTCAAGGATGCCATCTACTACTGCTACACGAGTGATGTAGCAATCACAGTTAGACTCCCAATGACTATCTCCGGCCATCACGATTGGCATTTGAACTCCTTCTACGTTTTCTCCGTCTTCTGTCTGAAAACGAAATTCGCCACCGTGAGCAAGAACAGCCTTTTTGAGTTCCTCTCGCTCTAAGGCTTCAAGCTTTTTGTACTGTTGATAAAAATTTGAATGTCTCATTTTATATTTGGGTCTGGTAAATTTTCAAGTATATCAAGAATACCTCCCAACGAAACATAGTCAAGCTGGATGGCATCTTTGAGGTCTATGCAATCATATTCATCTACGCCGTAAAACTCGATGCCATGATTGCCAAGGATAACCGATGTCACATAGAAAGAACCCTGCCGGCCTTTGTAGTAAGTGTAAGCGTCAACAAGAGGAAGTTCTAATTCACTCAGGTCATCAATCTCGGCAAGGCTTTCATCGTTTTCATCGACAAAATAATATGCACCGCCGTGAGCCTTGATAGCATCCAGCAATGCTTTGTTGGCATCTTCTTTTAATGAGAGCCAACGCTTGTTCAAATGGTCTATGTTCATAATCTCAATCGTTTATAGGGTAATGCCATTGGGACCAATAAACTTCGTCCCACATGGGATTTTGAGGGTCATCACCTTCTTTCAGGTCTTGCTCAAATTGCTTTTTATCTCCATCGTAGCCGCCTTTAATTGCACATTGTTCACAGCAAAAGAAGCTTCCAGCGATGTAGTAACCATCAAAAACTGGAAAGCCACAATGCTCACAGATGCGTAGATCGTCCAAAGCATCGTCTTGTTCGTAAGAATAAAGAGTTTCAACAACGGTCTGGCTATACAACTCACCCCATTTACTGAGGGAATTATAATTGACCTCCGGGCCTTTGGGTGCAAATGGATAGTACCGGAGTTTCAAAGTTTCTTCCCGCGCTTTATCAAACGCAACGGCAACAGAACACCCTTCACGTTTCCAGTACATAAAACAATCGTGGCAGAACTTCGTAAAGATGTCCTGCCACTGCTCATCAGTAAGTTGACTCATTTCACAGTATTTATTCGGGTTGCCAATTTGTATCAAGTTCATAGTCACCGGTCGGCTCAAATGTGTTTCTGGGAATTTCCTCTTTTCGCATCATCTCATCTACGATGTCGTATGCTTCATCCTCAGAAGCCGCTATAACTCGAATTGACCGAGCGAAATCCCAATGAATATCCACATTTACATAAGTAGGAGATAACGGACATTCGCCGTCAAAACATCCATACCATTGCAGAAGGGTTTCTTCATTGTCGTATTTCTTACGTTGCAATTCAAGATAGGCGTCCTGCTGATAGTTACTAACTTTAGATTCAGAAGCGTCCGGTTCGTTGATAAGACGTTCTTTAGCCAATACTACAGCCTGTTCCCATAAGCCATCTTCTTTTGCAAGCTCTTCACAATAGCTATCCCAGAAGGAAGTAAAGAAGTCGCAAACCTTTTCAGACTTGATGCCAAAGCTGTTCTCATAATCAGAAACATATAGGCTTCCGAGTATTATTTGTTGACGGAGGGGCCACAGGTATTCGTCCTTCAGCCACCCGTTTTCATCGAAGCGGTCTTTTGTTTTCATATTTTTGCAAATGTTATAAGAGCCTGATACATTTGCTCTCCGAGATCATCCCAGCTAATCATTTGCTGAAGGTCTTCGTCGTAATTGGCAGTTTCGCCAGCGAAAAAATACGCTTGGTCACGTATTTCATCAGCAATAGCCTGACGTCGAAAATTGTTCGGCTCCTGTTTATAATCTTCAAGTAGCTCTGATATGGGAGTTTTGAACTCACCACATACCAAGCAAATATATTCCATATCGCTTGGCCCATCGCCTAACAGGTCGAGCTCTTCTCCGTTGGGCAAGGGAAATAAAAGTTTCATTAGTCAAATAATCCTGGAATTACAGGCATCGCAGCAAGCGCAGCCTTACGTTTTTGTTCTTTTTCATGCTTCTCGACATAATCGAGGAACTGTTCTTTGTAATCATCCCAATCAATTATAATCCAGTAAGGCCATTTGCCTTTATCGGGATTTTCATATCGCATAGGATGTGCTGTAGCATAATCGGTGTAGAGCGAACCATATTTCAGATAAATCTCCCATTCCTCTTTTGCCTCGTCCGTTTCTGGTTCTACACAATGATAGTCAGTGTTTTCTTCAACATACATATAGATAGACTCATTCAAGCCTTCAATTTCTTCTGGAGCCATCAGGCTGAGCAAATAACCAAGAAAATAACTGGTGTAATGATCGTTTGACGGGTCTTGCATCAGTTCAAACCATTCTTCAATATCATTGCTCATAAAGGAGATGAAACCACTGCAACTCGTATGATACTTCTTAATTAGAGCAGCAAGTTCAGTGCGATACTCCGGCAAACTTCCTAATTCTTTCAGGCGTTTAACGAGTGCATCGTAATCAGGAACCTCGAAGGTTGCGAAAATTCGGTCAGTAGTGAAATTGTACTCTTTTGGAGAACTGACATAGCAACCAACATATTCCATCGGAACACCAAGACAATTTTTAATTATCTCAGCATAATCATCAGCAAATAGTTTTGCAACTTTATCTCTATAATCGGGACCAAAGCCCCAATCATCAATGAGATTCAGACTTTCAAAATCTTCATACTCACCATACTTCATTTCATGGATTTCCGTCCATTCATTTTCGCCCTGCCCCCAGATACCTTGATAAAAACCGGTAAAGTTGGGTACTTCTAAATCCAGTCTCATAATTCAAAAACTTTCAGGATAAAGGGTTCTGGCGACGTTATATGCAAGTTCCTCATAACAGAACCAGCATATAAATACATAGTGAGGCAGATGCTTATCGTTGCGAACAGGTTCACCAATCTCTTCTTCAAAGTCTTCTACAAACGCTTCTAAATCATCAATATGCTGGATATAGAATCGCTTGCAATCAGAATTACAAACAAACATTCCAATCATGCCGGAGGAGCAGCCGCCATAAGAAAGGTCATGGAAAAATCCATACGGTGTATCATATCCTTCAGCATGGCCGGCCATATCTTCGATAAGCTCATCCACAAAATCATACTTTTCTGTGTATGCTTGCTTGAACATCTCAGTCAGGAATGTTTCAGTGTCTGGAAGGTCGTCTGCAAGAATGGAGCGGTCTGCGCAATAGCCAAAGAAATGCTCATAAATCTCCTCCGCATCCTCCTCACCCTTAGTCATCAGCCAATCGTAAGGTGTTTCTCCTTCATCGAGATAATCCTCAATGGTTTCTTCCTCGCCGATAAATAACTCCATCAGGCGTTTTGAGTCGTCTTGGTGGTTTTCAATATATTCTGTCCACCAGCTAAGTACATATTGTTCAAATGTCTGTTCCATGTTTTTAAGAATTTGGTTGTTCCCAAAGTATTTCTTTATTATTCGCTTCAGACAAGGCATCGGACAAATTCTTTATCATTTGTTCGCACTGCTCCATATCTTTCACGACATCAGTAAGGCGATACGGCGCTCCGTTTTTGCCATGTCCATCAGGGCCGACCCAAAGCATAGCTTCCTCGTCCGGGTCATACCCTTCATAGTAGTTATCAACTTCCTCTATCAGGGTATAGATGTCATAATTTTGCATCGTAGCCCAGAAACAAAAATCTTGTCCAAAATCGGTGTACTGGGAGAAAGTAAACTCAACATCGTCACCATTGATCTCAGTGCTCACGGAAAATCCTTGACTTTCCGCGATTTCTATAATACGGTCAATAAACTCTTGCTGATTCATCGTTACTGGTATTTACGATATTCTTCAACTTGGTCAATGTCGTCCATGCCGTTCCACCAATCCATGAAATCTTCAGTAGCCTGGTCCCAATCACAGTCTTCTTCACCATCCTCGTTGGTACAAGCATAGTCATTGATATTCAAATGAGCGATGGCAAACAACGCAGTATAGTCTGTGGAAGTGTCTTCTGCCCATTCCTGAGCTTCTTCTACATCCTTTTGCTTGATGTTTGCTTCCAAATGCTCTTCATCAGCATAACCAAGCCATTGAGCAATGGTGTCAAACTCGAACCAGAACAAATCGTTAATGGCGGTATCAGACCAACCATCAGCCGGTTCCATTTCTTCCAGCATTTGTTCTACGCTGTCAAATTGTTCTATTGTCAATAATGCAGCACGGTCTTTACCCCCACTCCAAAACTGGAAATTGGAGAGGCTTTCTTCTACATAGTATTTCATATTATTCTTTACTTATTTCATCCAAAATTCGTTGCATCTTAGCTCTTACTCCAGCTGGAGAGTCAAAAAATCCCCATCCATTTTTTATTTCCTCGTCCGAAAACTCATGGATATACGTCAACAGCCCAACTCTTAGTGCTTCGACAACATAAACGCTTGCAAGTGAATTTCCATCCAAATTGCAAGCGTTTACTATTTTCTGCTCATTAGTAAACGGTTTTTTCTGTCTCATCGCTAATCAGTGATTAAAGTATTGATAAGCCACATCAATTGCAGCCTGACATGCTCGCTTGGTGCGGTATTTCCCGTGACATAGGTATGTACTCCAGCAATGACGCTGGGTATCATAAACGCACCACCATTGCTTTCCGTCAATAGCAGTGCGTTTTTCAGGGATAAAACGAGGAGTGTTCATTCTACGCAACTTCTTTTAATCCGTGCTCAGAAATCACTTCGTTAATGAGCTCTTCTGTTTCCATAAAGAACCCCCAACATGAATGAACCTCTTCCCAGTCAAAATCATCTTCGTCTTCACGATTTGGGTCTTGAAAATGTTTCGTATATAACACTTTCTCTTCCAGAACATAGCCTTTGACGTCACCCCACATCCACATGCCAATACATTCGACTTCACCATCAATCAATGCGTCAATTTTGGTTTTCCAATCGGTAGTGTCGGTGCTGACCATTTTTGAGTATCGCTCCTTTGTACAAAAAACTATACCTTCAATATAATCCCCTTGACTGTACCCAGTTGTGGACCATTCTTTGACAAATATATCTTTACCTAAGTCAGAAAGAATCTGAACCAGTTCGTCACACTCCAAATCTTCTATAAACTCGTCCGTATAATCATACGTGTAAAGGTCTGAAGGAGAAACGCTGAAAATTTCTTGATAGCCTTTATGTTCAGCGTATCGTGAATCGTTGTACCATTCCAAATACCATGTTTTATCATGCTTATCATATCTCATTCGATAGCCGTCCACCTTGCCTTTCTTAAAATAATTCAGCAAATCTTTCCATTCAACATGCTCGCCAATAAGTTGATGTAGCGCATCTGCAAGTGAATGTCGGCTATCTCCGTATTTACCAAACACTTCTCTCCAATTGCACACATCAGACAGTCGGGCTGAACGGTCATATTCCCACAGGAAACATGCAGCCATATCCCAGTCTGTACAAGGGCACATTGCATCTGTATCATAATAAATCTTGATACGATGGTTGCCAATTTCTTTTGTTTCTATCAATAAATTGTTGCTCATAATCATGTCTGTTTTATTGTATTGAGGGAATAAAAAACACCGCAGCCCAAATAATCAGACTGCGGCGCCAATCAAAACTCTCAAAACACGTTATTCACTTATTCTTCAAAAGGCTCACCAGTGATAATTGACAATGCAATTCTGTGAGCACGTATCATTCCCTCACGATAACCTCTCGCATATCCCTCACGATTGCTCAGGTAGTATGGAATGTGCTCGGCCCACTCACGAACTTTTGCCAATGTTTGCGCTTCAGAACACTCTGTAGCGCTCTCTGACTCACAGATTTTACGCTCATCCTTGTAGTTTTCCATAATCCACTGCAAAAGCAGCATACGATTTTCGGTGCCAAGCTCAGCATAGAACTCTACCAGATAAGCATTAGAGTTCTTTGTCCGGGTTGCAAGATGCCACTTGGAAAGTATGTGGTCAAAATTGCATGTCCACTTCACTTCTACAAGAAACTTAGGAACAACCTCAAATTTCTTCTCTCCATGAACGCTGATCCACTCGTGTTCAACACTGGGATAATTCCAGCCGAAGAACACCCATTTGTTTATGGCTTTGATAGCCGTTTTCATTGATTCTGTCATAAATCTGCCTCCTTGATAAAATATTTTACACCACGACCACGCTCGGAGTCACAGTTGTAATACTGAAACGAATTTACCAGTTTGTCAAAATCTTTTTCACCGGATTCTTCTATGCTGATTGGGCAAGGATTTTGCCATGCGTTGACCAATCGCATCATATCTTGAATCAAGTAAATCGTGTGGCCTATATTGAACTTGACTCGCGCTTTCTTCTTATCAATGCGAACATAGTTTACGCCACGCATCATATATTCTTCGTGCATCATAACTACTAAATTGTGCAACAGTAATACTTGTTTACTTCAGGCATATAAAAGACCCACACCCATGCACATTCACAGAACCTATACATTCCATGATATTTTTTAGCAAGGGGCAAATCAGATTTGAAAGACTCAATTTCAAATTGACCTGGCTCATAATTAGAAACCAGCCCTCCGTAGCCGCCGTTCTTGAGCACAATCTCAGTATGGTCACACTCAGGATAACCGTGGTCTTGTAACCAGTCCATAACAGCGCAAGTAGATGGAACTACACTGTTTATGTTTATTTGCTTTACGAAACTCATTTGATTGTTATTTAGGTATGCGTTGCCCAGCCATATTTGGGGTCAAGCTGGACAGCATAATTAGATTGATAACCACTTTCGGACCAACCGTGAAAGATAATACCACCCACAAGTCCCTGCTTCCAATTAGTGTACTGACAGAAAGTAAATTCGTTGTAGTACGAATTATAGCTAATGTGAATGTACTGATTCTCGGCGGTCCGGCGATAATTACGAAACCGATGAAATATCTCCACCAAGGAACTGTCACCATGCCTTTGGCAATCGGCAATCAATTCCTTGAGCTTTCCCAACGTGATGTTGGAAAACTTGATTGGCATTTTAAGGTCGGTCGGAAGGGGATAGCCTGAGTCCGACCATTCCGTAACTGTTGAAGATACAATATCATCAATAATTCGTTCAGCATGGGAAATGTCGATCTCATTCACGCCTTTAACGTCAATCAGAAAAATTCTATCTGACGCACACGTTTCCAAATAGTACGACCATGTATTGTCACCAGCGGCATAAGCATACCGGTATGATTCCTCGTTAAAAAAATGATTACGGTATTCACCCAACCGAAGAAGATAAGTGTGTGACGGTGCCACAAACCAAAGCAACGGAAATTGCTCCGGTGTGATCGATTCAATATATGGCCGGTCGTACTTCTCAAAATCAGACTGGAATGAGGTCATAGTATTAGCCACTACCTCAGACATTTTATTCAAAATTTCTATCATCATTATTTTCCCGTTTAATTATCTTGGTAGTGTCCAGCATATTGATGACATCACCAAGAATATACAAGTCTTTAATATCAATGTTTTCACTATCTTCTAATTCATCATATATTCTTTGGAGAGCATCTGATGCTTCATTCAGCCATAAATTATATGATTGTTGTGTGAAATCAGTTTCACTGTTCCATACGGCCATGTCAAACGCTGCCGCGTCAATAATCAATTTAGCAGTTTTCATCTTCTATGATAATAGGCTTTATGGCCCTGAAACCGCACCGTGAGCTCCATCTTCCCATAGTGCTCCTTTCAATATTCAGATCCGGGTGCTGACATGCCCAAGCCGCCACTTCACCAAATAAACCATCTTTTAGCCATTTTTCTTGAGAGTACTCTTCAATTACTTTTTCTACTTCTTTCCTCTTATCTCCATTGAGAATGAGAAACATTACTCCAACACCATCCGCACCTTTGAGAACTATCGCAGTTTCGTACATATCTCTTGCGAAACTGATATATCCAACACCAAGGTCAAGAATAGAATTGTGAGCAAATATTCTGATTCCAGAAACGTCAATCGGTTTCTGTTCTTCAAATTTCATTTCCATATTGCTAATAATTTATTTGATGACATTGGTCTAATTTCTTTTGCATTATTCTGGCGTGTGATGACCACCATAGCTTGTACACCGGGGTTTCAATGTTGAAGTAACGCTTCCAGAAATGTTTTGCAATCCATAACAACGACCTAACAATCACACGGCAAATAACCATGAGAATGTCGCCAGTGAGGGATAATATGCGAGACTTGAGTGTTTCTGAGTTTTGATTGTTGTTCGCCATAATTAGAAATCTTCTGAGTTTTGAACGAATGTGAATACTTGTTGTCAGTGGCAAGAAAGACTGTCGTTTAATACAAGCGCCCCGACCATTTCCTTGCCGGATTTTATTGAGTCAATCACGCTTTGATATGTCACGGAGTCCACGATAATTTCAACGTCAAACAGGTTTGCATCGGCATCATCGTAACGGATGCAATATGCGCCGTCACGCTCATACTCCTCCAGAACATACTCGGAGCTGAAGAACATACCCGACACAGGCTCATTTTCCTCCAGATATGTCTCTTTAGTTGCGGGTTTACTGAGTATTGCCATGCACTCAATGTGGGCTGAAATAAGTTGTGCTCCCACGACTATCGCCAAGAGAGCGCAGAAAATTGTTGAGGCTTTCATCTTCATTTGTGCCGGGTGTTTGCATAGTTTGTGTACACGCCATTGCTTGTGCAAGTGGCAACCAATATCGCTTTGTGAGGCTTGCCCCACAGGGAATATCTTACTTTTTTCATTGCTTTTGGGGTATAAAAATAGCCGCAACCAGATTGCTCCGATTGCGGCTATTGACATGATTATGAACTATTTTATAACGCTTCTAAAATCTTTCTCGCTCTTGCTTCCACACGACACTCAAACATAAGTTTCTCAGATTTAATGCGCTGGGCATTGGCTTCCTCAAAACTGATACGGCACCGACCAGCTTTCTTGCTTCGGATAGGTCGGGCAAGGTCGTAAAATTCCTGCTCTTTCCGTCTTGCGGTTTTGATACGGCGATATTCGGTATCAGACATGGGCGTGTCGTATGCTTGTGAGCAAAGCGGGGCTGTGAGTGTGCTATATATGCGTTTCCAGTTGTCCCAAGTTACCAAAGTTGAGCCTTTGCCAACCCAAGCAATAGAATATCCGCTTTTGAGCATCTGACCGAGGTGCTTTGCGTAACAAACCTGACGCATCACAGGCTCTATGCGCACTTCTTTTTTGCCCTTCATGCACACCATGACTTCCTGGCTTATCTGTATATTTGCATCCAGCGTTTGCCAAAATTTTTGCGACAATTTTTGTCCAAGTCCTGTCGCCATATCATAGAGCATTTCCCACGCTTTTTCGCTTACATGGGACGTGTATTTTTCCGCATCTGTCGGGGCGGTTGCAATGCTTTTGAGCGCAGATATTTGCGCATCCGAGAATATATTTCCGAGTTTCATGTTCTTTGAATTGACCGGCTCCTTGGACCGGGGAAAATCTGAAAAAGTTACGCGTTTAGGGCTTTGCTACCACGTTGCGACACACAACAAGTGGACGCGAATGTAACGCACGACGAGCATATATGTGCGAGTGGGCGCATTGCCTATGTGGACGCAATTTGCGAGTGGGCGCACAACGCATTGTGGGCGTGTGTGCTTGCATAAGAAAGCCACCCAACCCCGAAGGGCTGAGTGGCGGTCGTATTGCGGTCGGTAAGTTATGCGGCTTTTTCGTCGGTTGCACTTTCAGGGACTTGTACGGGTGCCGGTTCGGTTGCAGTGCCCACAGCGGCGTTGTACATGCTCTCAGCCTTGGCGAGGATAGCACTACGGAGGTTGGCTTGCTTTGCAATAGCCTTTGCCGTTGTTTTGAGCAATTCGGAGAGTGCTTCACCCTCAGCCGTGAGCAGGGGCGAGGTTTTCTTGACGTTCAGGTTGGTGTGTCGGAGCAAAAGTCCGTCGTCAAGCGTGAGTGCATTTTTGAGCTTGCCCTCGCTGTCGGTCTTGTACACCACGTTACCTGCAAGCCAACGTGTGAACGTGCTCTTGGCGGTCAGCTTGGTTTCGATTTGCTCACCGTTCACAACCACGATTTTGAAAGCCGTGGCGAAGCCGTTACGCTCTTGTGCGTCTGCCACCATGAGAGCGAGCAGGGGGAGCAGGATGCCGTCACCAGATGCACGGCGTACACCTTCGACCGCCATAAACTCGGTCACTTCTTGCATCTCGCCATCGATGCGCTTCTTTGCGTTACGCAGGAGCACCGCTGCATTTGCGGGCATTGTGTTCACGTTGAGTTCGCCGAAAGTTACGTTGAACTTGATGTTGTTTGCGCTGTTTGACTTGTTCGTTTTAGCCATAATCATGTCGCTTGGTCCTTGTACCTGTGTGTAGCCCACACACCGCTTCCGTGTGTCGGGTGATTGAAAAATTACGCTTGACTCTGCCTGTCGCATTGCTACAAAATGCAATTTTCGCCTTGTCACGAGCGTACACAATTAGGACAGAAGTCCGTATGTACGGGGGCATTAAGCGTGTCAGCATGACTATGCAGTTTAGACCCTGTTACCCTATGCGTACTCAATGCGTCAGACGTAAATTTCCGCTACTCTCCGAGGGCTATCTTGTGCTCACGTTATGCGCCATAAGGCTCACACAACGCTTGTCGCATAATCAATCATGTCAAAGAACTTGTTGCCGTACTTTCGGACACCTGCCGATGTCGATTTCGGACGTTGCAAATATAGGGTCGTAAGTTGTTGATTTCCAAACATTTTTGCGAGAAATTTTTGAAAAACTTGGCGCGTGAGGCAAAGCCGGCGCGTGAAAAGTTTCGTGGGCAGAGGGCGCGTAAAAATGGGCTCGTCCACGTGACCTGGGCATGGACGCCTCATAGTGGGCGCACCCATTTTGCGCATCCACCTCCACGTGTCATGGGCACCCACAAAACACTCACGAAAATGTGGCCACGTAAGCACGTGCGCACCCATAAATTCACGCAAATTTGGTCGTCCATTCGCACCCATATTTGGATGCACGTGGTAGCCCACAAATTGCGTCCACACGTAACCACTCGTCCACACGATTTTGGGCATCCAGACATATCCACACACTCCCACATTTGTCCACTCTCGCCCATAAAGTTTTGGGCACCCAAACAACGGATGGACTCCCACGTTTCAGGCAATCTTTGGGCGACCAAGATTTTTGTGGGCTGTCAGGCACTATTTTGGGCATCCACAAAATTGGGAGCCAACGCACACTCTTGGACATCCAAAGCCGACAATCGTTGGGCATCCACACATAATTGTGGAAGCACACGAGTTATTGTGGGTAGCCATGCGATATTATGGGCGGCCACAAGATTTTTTGAGCGTCCACGAGAAGTTATGGGCGCTCATACGTGATATGTGGGCATCCAGCGTGTATCATTCTGCGCTCCCACGTGTTACATGTGGACTCACACATTATTTGCATGGGCACACACGAGATTTCATGGGCGTACATGGCTGTACTCGTTGGACAACCACACGCAACATTATGCGCATCCACCAGCGTTATATCGGACGTCCACAATATTGTGTGGGTACCCATCACGATTGCCTGGTCGCCCACGAAAAAATTGGAGCCTCATGCGTTTTGTTGGGCTACCACGTGAACTCTCTTGGGCTCCCACGTGTTGCGTCGTGGATGCGTATGTCACGCACGTTGGCACCCATGCACATACACGACACGCATTGTGGGCGTGCATGACTGCGTATGGGCACGAGTGAGCGCACACTTGCACGGATGGGCGCGTATATGCACACGCACACACGAATATGGGCACGCATATACGCTATATGGGCGCACACGCGCGAGGAACGGCAACAACCCCCTACCCAAAGGGTAGAGGGCGATGCAGCAACCGGCTTTGCGATGGTTTTATAGCTTTGCTATAACGGCTTCGATGAGGGTCTTTGCCTGTTTGGGTTCGGCTTTGCCCACGAGTTTGTCGAAGTCACCCGAAGGGTGAAGGTTGAGAAATACCGTCTTTGCGACCTCTTCGAGGTCGAGGTTTGCGAGGTCGGTGCCTTTGGCGTGCTTGTAGCCTTTGCGACTGGCGAAGCCAGCGAGAAGCGAGTATGAGTAGGGTCGGATGTTCGGTTGCAACTTTGTTGCAAGTTTCTGGGGTTTGCCGTTCTTGTCGGTCGTTTTGCCAAAGGCAAAGCCTTCGTTTTCGTCCTTCCCAAAGGCTTCGCCTTTGACTGCCATTGCGAGCAGGGTTGCCGTGTGGTCAAAGACCACAGCCCACATTTCGCGAGTTTCCACTACACGAAGTGTAGTGCCCTTTTGGGCATTAGCGGTTTCGGACTTGGTAACAACTACGTTGTTAGCGACTACGTTTGCGGTGTTTTTTGCAGAATTTGCCATGATTTGAAAATTTTGATTTTGCCGAAACCCGTCGGCGGCGGTTTGTCGTGATTGACGGTGCAAAGGTAGGGTCGAAACTGTGCGAGCTACGTGCCTGTCTCTTCGCCTGTTTCCGCAAGCATAATGCGCAGGAGAAAGGGCGCGTGAGAGTCTTAGCGCGTCCAACGCGAGTTTCCCTGCGTGTGTGTACAGCCATGCGCTTGCCCACACCAGGGCGCAACACATGAGCGTATGGGCGAGCACACACTTGCACGTCATGGGCGTACACTCAGGCGCAGTTGGGCGCATTATGGGCGTACACGATTGCGAGTGGGCATAAGTGGGCGCACACGTTACGCATCTGGGCGCACTTGGGCATCCAGGCACGTTATCGTGGGCGCACATGTACACGTCCATGCCCGACCGCATACGCAACACGCTGGCACTCAGGCACTACCACGCACACATTATGGGCGCAGGAGGGAGTCCGTGTGTGAGTGGCAATTTCTTTCAGAAATTGGGGTGCTGGGAGGGGTCGCACAACCGCCCATGCGCTTGCCTGAGTGCCCACGTGAGCGTGCGTGGGCGTAAACCCGAAGGGTTTCACTTTTGCACAAAGTGAAAGTGGCAAAGTGTTGATTTTCAAGCGTTTGTCGTCTATCATGTGGGCGCACCCACGCAGGATTGCTACCACGTGCCCACTCGCGGTTGTTAATCGCGCACGCACGCAAAAATACGCGGGTGGGTGTGCCCGATGGTGGGGATTCCATACATATACTCCGGCCCAATTTTTCAAATCCGTTTTTTATAACAGAATTACTGGGTGCCTAAGCAATGTCCCACTGCCACTCATTCCTGTTAGAACGAAATCCTTCCAGTAACACATTATTATATATAGGCTTATCATCTCTAAACCTGTTGCTTCCAATTTTTCACCTTTGCCATATACAATCTCCTAATATGTTAATCTCAAAATTTTTCCCAGAGCCCATTTTTCAAATCGTTTTTTGGAATATAACGCTTATTTTCCGATTGCTATTTGCACACTTTCCAAAATTATGAGTACCTTTGCACAAAAATTGATATATTCATAATCCCACAGCAATGAAATCACAGTTTCAGACCCTATCTTTTCTCTCTAATTATGCCCCGAAAACATCATTAGATGCTGAATTTATAAATTCGTTCTTAGTACAACGCTTCCAGATTACCCCTAAAACCCCCGTATTCGCCCCAAATCCCGGCGCAAACCTTATAGACGTGCAATCTTTCGTCTCGTGGTTTGAAAGTGGCTTAAACGCGCTAAAAATGGCTCGTTTCAAAAATGAAGTTGTTTTGCTGGGTAATTGCACTCTTGAGACTTGTGAAATCATCGGTGCCCTTCTTGATGACGGCTCTATCAGCACAGAAATCCGTACCGTTGCCAAAGAGGAAATATCTGATGCCTCTAACGAAGACATCCAGCAATTTTATGATGCCCTCTTCACTGCTAATCTCCAACCTGATCCCAACAAGCTCCGTCTCGTTCCCAAATATATTCCCAATCCGGGCGACCGAGTAATCTTCTACGATTATTCGCTGGAAGTTCAAGGTGTTGGTGTGGTTCGCCATATCGATTCAGAACATGATGTAATGTTCTATTGCTATTTTACCTATCCAACCCCCGACCACCCCAAACAAATCGGTTATTCTCTTGCTGAGACTCCAGGATATGACATTAGAACAATGGTATTCGAGAACATCGACCAAGACAACATATCAACTACACTTGGAAACTCTACCAGTTGTTTCCGACGTCTTGGAAAAGAGTTGGAGAAAGTCGGAAAGGTCTGGAAAAACAAAACGCTAAGAATCGAACCGCTGGAAGTAAAAGTACCAATTGGAGAAACGTATTTTTATATCACGGACAAAATGGAAGTAAGACAAGAAAAAGAAAAGGGAACTCCAACGTCACACCTCCGTTATCTGTCCGGCAACTATTTCACCACTCATAAAGCCGCCATGACAATGCTAAACATCTTTAACGAAATGCTAAGGGATTATCTCGCTTCTGATAAGTGGCCAGAACTGGACGATAAAGACAACGACTGAAAACGACAATGCCCGACAAGACTGGAAACAATCATGCCGGGCATTGTTATATGCTTCATGTATTACTGGAGTGCCTGATGTGCAATAGTGTCTGTATAACCGTTTCGCTCATTCCATTCCACCACATTCTCCGCTGAGAAGATGTATGCTTTCTTGTGTACTCCATCACAAGGCTTGTATTTGTTGCATAGAACGCCTGTGAGCTCATTATATCCCACGGATGATAAATTATAGCACCAAGGTTTCAAAAGATGGTCTGGAAGCCCGCCACCGCTTTCTAAGGTCGTTCCTCTGCCGTCGGTAAACTCATCAATCACATTTTCTTCGCCTGAGATAACAAAGTCACGATAGAAAGTCTTGATTGCAATTTCCATTGGAGAAAGGCTGGAATCATCGGCAGACAAGATAAGGCTTATGAGTTTTTTATTCTGGGAGTTCTTTGTTTTCTTATCTCCTCTGCTGGCAGTAAACACATCGTTTGCCTCAATATCATAGAAGCGGTCAATTGCAACCCTCAATGCCGGCACCGACTTGTCTTGCATGGTACATGGAATCCACTGGAAAATTTCGTATGGATTAAAGTCCTGGAAGGATTTGAACCCAAACTTAACCTCCCATTCGTTGTTGTCTCCATAAACATACTTGCCTTGTTCGACGGCTCCAACCATATCTTCATAGATATTTTGAGCAAGAGAATATATTTCATCTTGTGGAAGTGCAGCCCCGATCATCTCTTTCCAATCTGTTGACTGAGGTTCTTCTTCCACTTCACCTTCTTCATCTATTCTGCTGGAAGGATGATAGTGGTCACAATATAAATCAAAGATACCCCACCAGAATTGATACAGAAAGAAATCTACTGGGGATTTGACAACCTCATCAAGACAGTCAACAATCTCTTTAACCCTTTCAACCTTTATGAAGGGTTTGTTACGATAAGAGTTCCTTGCCCTCATCGACCTTTCTGCCCTTTTTAAGTTTTGCTGGGAAAGTTCTTCTATCTCCTCCGAATCTTCTTTTATATCTTCTGAAGGTTTATCAAAGTCTATAACCTCAACCTTTCCAAAACCTTCAAAACCTTTTTGAATATCTCTGGAATAATCTTCATCGGAATCTTCTATGACCTCGTTTTTTTGCTGCTCGTCCCGTTTATTATATATTTTATTATTATATATTATTACTGTCCTGCAAAAATGTAGGGTTTTTGAAGCCAAAACCTGCAAAAATGTAGGGGTACCCCCTGCAAAAATGTAGGTTTTCTGAAGTTCAGTTTTGAGGCTTTCCGGAATTAACCCCTGCAAAAATGCAGATTTTATGAACTCAAAATGCCAACCCTGCAAAAATGTAGGGGGCAAAGATTCGCAAAACTCTTCAAATGTGGCATACCCCCTGCAAAAATGTAGGGTTTCTACAATCTCTTCTACAAAATCCTGCAAAAATGTAGGGTTTGCGTTTTGTGATAACAATGAGCCTTCCTGCTCAGCCCCCTGCAAAACTGTAGGATTTTCCATTTGTGATTCGTGAAATCCTACATTATTGTAGGGTTTTGAGTCCAAGTGTCTTTGAGACCCCTGCAAAAATGTAGGGTTTTGAGATTCTGGTGTTGAAAATCCTACATTATTGCAGGTTTTAAGAGGAATCGAACTTCCAGTCATTCCCAGTAGCGCAGTTCTGCACCCCTCGTTAATAGTAATCTTACATTTTTGCAGGATTTCAGTTCCCTGTTTGGAAAAGTCCTTGCTGAATAATTTTTTATCATCCAGTGAGAGGGATTCGATATGTTGCACTAAGGTAACATATTCATCACACATGATGGTCATACCGTTCTTGTGCTTCTTGATGAGACCTAATTTTTCCAACCGTTCCATGCAGATTGGGATTGTGCGATATGCGTCGAGGCCGGTAACACGAGCCAGTTGTGCTGCCGAGATGATGATGGTTTGGTTGCTTGGCGATTTACTTAGCTGATTTCTTACAACATCTATAATATACTGGAATAGTACTCTGTCAGACGTATTAGAAATAAGTAAGTTGTTCGCATGGTAGTGCAAACCATACCCAGCCACCTGTGACTTTTCTGTATGATTAGTTGATTTTGACATACTTCATTGTCATTACTTTGTTAATCATCTGCTTTACTTTCATGTACCCATTTCTTTTGGCATATCGACCTACATTGGAGTTGTTTGGCACGAGCCAAGGATAATCATCTACAAAAGCTGCTGCCATTTCATCAAACGTCATTTCTGGCTTAAATTTCTTTTCCATATTAGATAAATTTTTGTTCATATACGAATAGGTTTATTTCCCCTTAATCGGTCAATTGTCTCAATTTTTTAACATTTATTATATCATTGACGATACCCTTATTATCTTAATTGTTGCTTTTAGGTTTTATGACCTCTTTCAAATTATTGATTGTATTGACACACTCCTGCGCTTTTTCATATTCTTCATTTGCTACAGCTCGTTGCTTGATGTCATCAATGAAAGGAATCATACAGACGACAATGTTCTGAAGGGCGTATGAAGTATGATTCATAAATGCGCCGGTCGTGCTGAACGATTGATTGAGGGCATTACACATTTCATTGAGTGCCCGGATTGTGTTTGCTTCTTTTTCGTTACTGTGGTCAACGTATTGCGCAACCTCTTTTAGAGTTTCTGTTACGATATTGAGGGCATTATTCGTTGCTCGCTGTTCGCGTTTCATGTCCAATACATTCCAAAGTATTGCCACGAGAAAGATATAAATGATGATGTTGGCCATTGTTATTGAATCCATATTTGTTTATGAAACTTGGGCAGTTTTCACCGCCAATTTGATAATCTTTTGGTATTATATTCCACGGTTCATCTGGTTCTGCTATGTCGGCCCGGTACCACAAGCAATGGTATCGGTCGAAGCATCCCTTTGATAGGCACATTTCAGCATTAAATCCGATAACCCTGCGGTATTCATCTCGTGTGATGAATTTGTATTGATCTGGAACCAACTGTGAGAGTCTTGCAGGAATTGCACCGCGAAGAACCATGCCGGTTGTTGCATATACCTCTTTGGTTCCGGTTTTCACGACGAATTGCAATGTCTTCGCTCTGGTTTTGCTGAGTGGCAGCAGATTTAATGAAGAGGTCAGTTTATACAGTTTACCACTGACAACAATTGTGTCTGGTTCCGGGGCGTTGAGCCAATTTATCCAGTAGGCACAATCAAAGCACATCTGCTCGTTTCTCATTTTAGAAACCAGCGGATTTTTGATTGAGCGGAAGGCTTCAAGGTCTTCTCGCTTGCCGCAATATGAACAAGTGATAAATGTATGCGCCATGCCCTTGTGGATAATGACCGGTATGTGTGGAGTATAAAATTATGCAAGGGCACAACTGGGTGTGCTTCAATTTGGGTGCCTTGATTAAAGGCTGATAGAGGCGAAGATTCCGGCCACCTCTTCTTGTGTGATTCCGATATAAGTCTTTGTAACCTGAATAGAACTGTGATTGAGAATCTTGTTGAGAAGAATCAAACTTTCGGCACTATGTTCGCTTTTGTCATAAACATATCTACCGAAGGTCTTACGGAAAGTGTGAGTGGAAAAATTATCAATGCGCAGTTTGTACTTATACTTGAACTCTTTAAGTTTAATATTTACATACTGAATGGTCATTGGTTTATCGCCTTGCGGAGATGCCATGATGTAGTCTTTCTTGTCCGGGCGTCCCAATAGTTCCCATAATTCATGGAAGTTTTTTTGAACCGAGGGGTTAAATGGAATCTGGCGCGTCTTTTTTGTCTTTTGCTCAACAATAGTTACTGATGAAACACCCAGAATATCTTTCCATCGAAAGCGAAGTGTATCTGATGCTCGACAGGCTGTACAGAATGATAGTCGGGCATACATTTCCCAGCGATAGTCTCCATCTTTATGAAGGCAATCAAGGAATCTTGTGAACTCATCATAAGGAAGATGGTCACTGGTTGTAATTTGATTTTTCTGTCCCATATTATTTATACTTTCATTTTTGTGCTGCAAAGTTACATAATGAAAATGAAACCACAAAAAGATTTATTAAAAATCTGTCTTTTTGCAGCAAATTATTTTAAGACAAGAGAAAAGCCACTGACTAAAATGTGATATAATAGTCAGTGGCTCAATGAACAATAGCCCTTTATAACTGTTTGAATGTTTCAATTGTAAAAATTGGGATGCCGAGTGATTTTGCTTTTACAGCCTTGCTCGAAGATGAATTGATGTCTGCCACAATTAAATGGGTGGTGTTTTTGGACACGCCATTAACCACCTCTCCTCCCTGTGCGGCAATTTCTGCTTCCAGCTCTTTGTCACGGACACCGGTAAAACAAATTTTCATTCCTGCGTATTTATTGCCTGTTGCTTTCTTCGGCTCTTCCATAGGGAGAATCTTTAGTTTGTTGCGAGCCACAAAATCATAGAATGGTACAATGCCTTTAAGGAAGGATTGCATGGTTTTGTTTAGGGCAAGGAACTGAGGCGTCTGATCAAATCCCTCTTCAGTGAATACATAGCCATGTGTAAATGCAAATCTGTCATTTTCTGATAGATTTGAAACGATACTTTTTGCTTTAACTTGGCCGATACCCAAGAAGCAGTCGCTGGCGTGCATGAGCTTGATGATGTCCACGCCATCACGTATTTTCTTGTTTGCAGCCAATATAACATTAGCTATAGACTCTCCGAAGCCGTCAATAAGCATGAGTTCATCGAATGTAATGTCAAGGATTCGCTGGAGAGTGTTATATCCCGACTTGAACATTTTAGCTATTGTCTCTTCGCCTATTTGCTCGGCTTCTAATGTTGTATAGAAGTGAACGACTTTAGCAAGACGTATGCCGGGACATTCTGGGTTGGTGCAGATAAGTTCAACCTTTGAATCATTCCATTTAGTTGGCTGTCCGCAATCAGGGCAATACAGAAGGCTGTCGCGTTGCTTTATCATCGTTTCAGCTGTCGCTTCTTCCATAACATTGAGAATCTTGGGAATGACGCCACCGGAACGAGTTACTGCAATGCGTGCGCCTGACCCAATGCTGTTCTCAAAGATGTATTTAGCGTTGTAGCCAGTTGGGTTTTCCATTGTACAGTCGCCAGTATCAACTGCATCTATACTGACCACTGGTTTTAATGCGCCAGCCTTGCTAATTTTCCAGTCAATACCCTTTACGGTTGTCTCAAATACGTTAGTAAAATCTGGGTGTTTGTAGGCAATTGCGTACAGGGGGTTGCCGGTGGTTTGCTGTCGTCCGATCGTTTTCCAAAGCAGGATGTCATCCAAATAAATAACAAGTCCATCGATGTAAAAATCCTTGCGCCATTCTTTGAATAATTCAGCAAGTTTCGCTTCGTCAAGTTCTGCAACAGTTACTACTGTACCATAGATGTGCTGATGATATTTCTCGCAAAGAGTTTGGAATAGTTGAGTGTAGGTTTGGAAATTGTCAAGATCTTGTTCGCTTACACCGTATCGGTAGAATGTAGTATGCCGCAAGAGTTCTGACGGCTCGTCACGATTGATGAAGCCGGCTACGGTATTACGAGGCGATTTGAATTTTTCTCCTGTAGAATCTGAAGTCCTTCCGGCTAATTCTTGCTCCCATGTTTTACAATCAAAGACCAATTCTCCGAAAGTGTAGTGAAGGTCGCTGGCCCCATCCTCTTTGTGTAGTGCCAACAAATCATAGTGCGGAGAACAGTCTTGACCCTCGTTGTCGGCGCCACCTCTTGAATACACCTTTTTGGATATTTCATCTCGGAGCCAAGACACTCCATCAAATTTGGGAGTGATTACCAATTTGGCTGTTTCCGGAATAGCCATTGAGCTAAGCCATTGCTTGATGTCGGCTGCTGATTTTACTTTGTTCAGCGATTTCATAGGAATTGGCAGCTTCACTTTACGGTCTTTATTAACTATGGCCGGCTCTATGTGCTGAAACCATTTGTTGCCTGGGTCAAACTCCTTCAGTTCATCAATCAATTTGTCGTATTCGGCATCCGATATTTGCGGTGTACCTTTGCGATATTCCTCATTGTATTTGGCTATTTTTTTAACGAGGTCGGCAATATATTTTTGAGTATTCATCTTGTATATAGTTAAGGGAGGATCAACAGACCCTCCCTGATTTACTGTAAGTGTTTATTTGATACCGGTAGAGTTAAAACCGCCTTCACCACGTTCTGTTGAATCAAGGGAGTCAGTTTCCTCCCATTCAATTTTCACGTATTCTTTAGCAACGATTTGACAAATGCGGTCGCCATTATTGACAACGAAAGGTTCTGTACCGAGATTGTGGACTATAGCCCCCACATCGCCACGATAATCTGCGTCCACCGTACCAGGTGCATTTGTCAGGGTGATTCCATGTTTGAGCGCAAGTCCTGAACGAGGTCTGACCTGAAGTTCGTAGCCTTCAGGAAGCTGGATGTTGATACCGGAGTGAATCAGTTTGCGCTCACCAGGCATGATGGTTATCGGCTCATCAGTGAACGCACGAAGATCCATGCCAGCTGACATCGGGGTTGCATACTGAGGTAACTCATTATTTGAGTGATTGATGACTTTTACCTTGATAGTTTTCATTTCTTATTACTTTTAGAATATTGTTTATATTTCATTCCTTTACGTGACATACTGGCCGTAGGATAGTATGTTCGAGTGACCCCGCACATTTTGTCATATTCTTCCAATTTCAAAGTACCGTAATCGCTTGCCTCTATTTCAATGTCTTGAGCCAGAAATCGAAAATAAAGTCCGCAACTGGATATGCTGCGACCAGTGCAAGCCGAATAGATAACAGAGTTGGCTGTCTTAAAGGCTATGCCCGCAGCGGTCAATGAATGAAAGTAGCCAATAAATCTTTTAAGAGGGCTAAAGACCAGAACTGGATTGCTGGTTTTATTGCTTAGATTTTTCTTCATAGCTACTTATCTCAGTAAGGACCTTACTGGATAAGCGGGAGCGTGCTGCCGATACAAGGTATGTATCTGAAACAGCGACCCCGTGCGCAAATAGCTCAAAAACTCTATCGCACATATATGCCAGAAAGTCAGGTTCGACAAATGCTATGAACAGAAACAGAAATGTTCCATCAATTAGAAAATGCCCTTCTTCGTTGATGAGACATATTTGATCGTCTCCAATTTCGTATGTATCGCAAAGTGATTTGATTTGATAGCGATACTGATTAAAGAATGGCTGTATGGGCTTGGGCTCTGTCATTTGAGACAGATAGTGTGTGGCATCAAAATACGAGCGCCCTGATTCGCTTTGACCAAAGAGCAAGTTAGGAAATTCAGGAAAGGATTGCTCTTTACACTGGAGTTTGATTTCGCCTTTCCCAGTCTGACCCAACATCAGCTAAGGGAGAAATTCTCAACCTTACTTTTATGTACGTCAAGCGGCCAATAAATAGCTTCCGTCTTGTCAAATTTGGTGTCTCGGATTACGAAGTCCGACATAGTTTTACCCAGATGTTTGTTGATTTTCTCGTTTGCGTCTGCATTGGAAAGTGCCGGCACATAAAAATCTTCGATTGTTTTCTTTTCCTTGCCACTTTTTTCGTCAAGAGTTAGGAACATTACCTTGACCATATAAAGGCCAACTCCAGATGTTTCGTCCTCTTCAAAGAAGTTGCAACAAAAATCTTTTACTGTTTGCTCTTGGGCAAGAGTGTCGTTGAATAGAACATCGGAAATCTTGGTTTTGATGATTTCATAGTGAACGCTTCCGAATTGGGTGCGGTTCAGAGAAGATATGATTTCGTGTACCAGCATTTCAGCTTCGGTATAGCTCGTTGCCAGTATCAGTTCCTCAATCTTCTTTTTACCCAAAGCACCGTTTGGAAGCTCGACTGTACATTCTGTTTTTACGCGGAAATAGCTACGCTCTTTTTCTTCCATAATGTTTTGAATTTGAAGTGAAACTTGATTTGTCGCTGCAAAGGTACATAAAAAATTCAATATAACAATAACAAAATTAGTCTTTTTGGTATAATATATTTCTATTATCATTGATTTATAGGGATTTATAGTAAAGACAACAAATAAGATTTTTATATTCGACTATTTTCATTGGATAATTGTGTGTTTGGTCTTAAAACAAAATCATCTTGAATTTTCTATTCTTCAGAAAGTAAACATTGTAACAAATGGCTAACGCAGAATTATCAGATAAAGAGCTCGTCACGCAAAAGCTGGAAAGCATATTTATGACCAGCAAAAAAAGCGTGCAGGAGTATGTTAGGGAAATCGAGCGCAGATGTCGATTCCAATCTTCATATCGTCACCTACAGAACGGTACGGTGTTGGATGACCGTGGCCGTTTGATAGACATTTATGATGCTTGTGTTCAGCAAGACGCTCATCTGCGGGGTGTTATGGAAACTTTGTTCTCTCAGATTGTTGGAGAGCGGTTTATGATGGCAAGTCAAAATGAGAAAGGGAAATATACCAAAGACATAGCTGCTACCAGAAAAATCCAGAATACTGAATTTTTGAAGATTATACGTGGTATAGCAGAATCAAAACTATATGGCTATACAGGATTAGAGTTTTTGGTTAATCCAGAAGCAGAACGCGGTGGTCTTCAGGTCAACTACGTGGAACGTCGTAATATCTTGGCAGACCAAAGAAAAATTGTGCAGCGTCAGGGTATTTGGATGCCACAGTGGAGTTTTGATGACCCTAAATATTCTGACCACTATGTACTTATTAACAGTGGTGAATTGGGGCTGTTCTCAGCTGTCGCTCCTTTGATTTTGGCTAAAAAATTCACTTTTGCCAATTATGTCAACTTTTCTCACACATACGGTCAGCCTATTATTCATGGCAAAACTGAGTCTGAAAACACTGTTGACCGCAAACGAATGGCGAATGATATTGCGAGTGCGGCTCAAAATAAGGTAATTGTTACCGGCCTTAATGATGAGGTTGACATAAAAACATTCACCATGTCGAACTCTGAGCATGTGTTCACTGGGCTGATTTCAATTGTGGATAAAGATGTCTCCAACCTTATTCTTGGATCAGAGTCTATGGCGGGAGCAACCCAGTCGTATGTAGGCGCAACCAGAGCGCATGAGAATATCTTCAGAGACCGCATTGAGGTGTATCGCGATTACATAGAACTTGTAATGAACGAGACCGTAATACCTCGTTTGGTTCGTTTGGGCTATTTACCGGATGGACTGGAGTTCAAATATTCTAAGCGCATTGAGATGTCCGACGAAGACCGCATACGCCTCTTCCAGAACCTCACTACATCATGGGAAATGGATCCAGAAACAATTGAGCAAGAGTTTGGTGTGAAGGTTAAACGACAACTCAACGTGATGGACGGCATGGCTGGTAGTCCGACTGGCGGTGGAAGTGGCGCGGGGTATAGCCGTACAGCTACCAGACATTTAACCGATGAAGAATATTTCCGTAGATACGGTCATGCCCGTGAAACGCAAAATTTTCTTCGGGAGAGGGGAAAATAGGTCCGGTTCCTCTCTCCAATGTAGTAGCCTTACGACAACCTGATGACAACAAGGACCGGCACGAAGAGGAAGTGGCAATACTTATTCCTCTATTCCACGATTTCGTCATTAGTGTTATCCAACATGAGGATGAATGGGAGTCCTTAGAGGCGTTAATGGAAGCTCGTGCTGATATTGCCATTAGAAGAGCGTGTGCCGGTTTTGGGGTTGACTTTGAGGAAGCGTTACGTCTCATACGCAATGCTGACGGGCTTGACAATGAGCAAATAGCTCAGCGGAATATCATTTTGTCCGCAGTTGATAATCTGGTTGACTTTGCGGTTGTGGAAGAATATCACATGGCTGATGATATGGCAGAGTTAGAAGAAGCGCTAACAGAAGAGGAAGCAGAAGATATGGAAGATGAAGATTGGTTCAATTTCTATCTGCCAGTCTTTTCTAAATTCCATGACCAATATATGCGTACAGAAAACATGGATATAGAATATGCCATGATTGTCGCTGCCTATTTATCGACGATTAGAAACGACACGACTCTAATGTACATGACGCAAGGTGATGAGCGAGTACGTCCGTGGCATCTTCAGTATGAAGGATTTACTGCTCCTAAGTCAATGTTTCCAGCATGGCTTATTCCTCCTATTGAGCATAATTGTCGCTGTTATTTGGTAGAAGATACGTCAACAGTCATAGCTTCTATTCAAGCATCTGTGATACCTGATATGCCTGATTGGTTTAATCGTACATTCAAAGAAAGTGTGGCTCTTGGTGGTCGCATTTTCTCTGATGAACACCCATATTTTCAAGTTGATGAGCGGCATGTTGGCCGTCTCAATGCCATAGCAAATCGTCTCAAAGCAAAGTATTTGAAAGATGGCGAAGGTGAATAAAGGCATACCATTGATGCCACAGCAATTTCGTGAGCAATGGGAACCGCTGCCTCACTTGTTTGACTTGAACCTTTGGAACTTTCAAGTGTCGGTAGGACAATCTGCCGTTGATATTTTTCAAAAGTCCTTTGATATGAAACGCTTTAATACAAGAGGCAGCGTGGTTTGGAGGCATAGCCCTAAACGTAACAAAGGTGGCTTCACTGTTGGTGGACTGGTGGAATCTCGGTCATTGCGAAATTCTATCACCTATGAAACAGAATCCTACAATCGCTCCAAAGGAAAAGTTAAAGTTTTTACTGATCCAAGGGCATTTAACGGAACTTATAATCACAAAGGCTTTTGTTTCGCCGCAGTACATAATTCGGACGATCCATCTATACGGACTGGTCGAGTGGCCAATATGCCTCAACGACAATTCATGCCAACAGAGAAGCGTGACTCGTCTGTGATGAACGACAAATTGCGAGAATTGGAAAGAATCATTTTTAGAACATTCCCAGGTGTAAGACCATGATTATTGATAAACACAAACCAATACGCCCAACAGAGCCAGAAGAGGTACCTGTGGTGCCGGAGCCTGAAATTGACGAAGTTCAGGAAGTCGTGGAAACCAACCCGATGATTGAAGCGTACAAGGCTGTAAGAAAAATTTTAGAGTCTATTCCAAAGGACCCTAAAGACCCTAAAAGTCCTCGATTGTTCAAAACTATCAAATTGGACAATGGCCAGTTAAATCGAATTAAATATAACACGCATAATAAGGAATACGGGCTCGTGTTCCCGGCGGTGTTTATACATTTTATCAATATTTACTACAATGTTGGTACCTCTAACATTGCTGAGGGTAAAGGCACTATGCGTATTCATTATGTGTTGAATCGCCTCAACAACAGTGATGATGAAGTGGAGTGTGAAGGCATGGAAGTCTATAAGCGTATAGTGTCTGCTATAGAAGCGCAGAAAGCCAATTTCCCGGCACTTGTGTCAAGGTTTCAGTTGGAGTATTGGGATCAGCCATTGACTTTCGATGATGCTTTACAGCCCTATTGGATTGATTATCAAATCTGGTTTCAAGACTTTACTTCATACGCTTATAAGAATTACCAGGATGTGTATGTCACGGTGCCGCCGTTCACTCAGCCAAGCGACCAGAATGAGATTGCCAACCCCGATCATCTTCCAAATCACGAATATCCGAAGTTTGAAGACATTGCAGGATTCAAAGATAAAAAAGAGTGATTTCACCCTACTCAAATTGCAATCCTCTATTCTTGGAAAAAGAGTAATCAATTATGGATGCAGAAAATTTGAAATATGTAGTTGGAAAGGCTGAGGAAGGCCAACCGGCTATCATTCGCTTTTTTTCAGCCGTAGATGAGTACAGTGTTCGCTGCTTCAATGATGAGTTCTTGTGGTTGCAAGACTATGTGAAACCTTCAAAGATTATTGTGATGATCAATTCTGAAGGAGGCTCAGTGTTGTACGGAATGAGCACGTTCTCGGTTATTCGCTCTTGTCCTATTGAAGTCGATTGTGTAATAGAAGGCATTGCAGCTTCGATGGCCAGCGTTATCTGGGCTGCTGGTGATAACCTTTATATGCACGATTATTCATTGTTGATGATTCACAATCCTTTTAATTCAAAGGTTGAGGATGATGACCCATCGGTAAAGCAAACCGTTGAAGCTTTCCGCTCACAATTGGAAACTATTTATACTAAACGGTTTGGACTTTCCAAAGACAAGGTTGCGGAAATTATGAACGGCGAGGGAGATGCGGACGGTACTTTCTTTAGCGCTAAAGATGCTGTGAAAGCTGGATTCCTGCCATCAGAGAATGTCATCAAGACCTCTAAAGAGGTGCGTGACAAAGTGAAAAACGAGATGATAGGTATTGATAGCGCTGTCGAAATGCGCAATATCATGTCTGCCGTATCTGCTGAAGTGGACGAAAATAAACTTATCGAGTCAATTACCGCTATTCGTAATCAGAAAGATAATTATTCACCAATCCAAGAAAACAAAATGGAAAACAACGAAAAAAACAATTTCGACGCCATTTCAGCACAACTTGGACTCGCTAAGGACACTCAGGCCGCAGCGATTGAAGCTCGCATTGCTGAGTTGATCAATGCAGAAGCAACACTCAAGGAAACTCAGGGTGAGCTTACTGCAACGAAGATCAAACTCGAAGGCAAGGAAGCCGACCTCGCTAACGCCAAAAGTGAACTGGCCGAGACTAAGGCGGCGCTTCAGGCGTACAAGGATGCAGAACAAGCTGCTCTCAAAGCCGAGATTGCAACGGTTATCGATAATGCAATCAAGGCAGGTAAAATTGAGGCTTCTGCAAAAGATGCTTGGACAAAGATGGCTGAGTCTGACTTTGCCACTGTCAAGAGCACTCTTGCATCAATCCAGGCTCGTGAAGTAATCACAGAGGTAATCGCTAAAGACCCTGCGAATGAAGGCAAAATCGAGGAGACGTTGAAAGACGTTGATGCTCAGATGAAAGCCAAAATCAAGGAGAAACTTGGCGAGGTAAAATTTGAAACATTTTAATCTCCCTACGTTATAACAATGGCTACAATCAATTTTGCCGGTAACACTTATGCGGGCGAGGTACTTGAAGACCTCCTTGTTTACACCGCGAAGGGGAATGAGACCTATGAGGCCGGTCTTATTCATGTGAAGCCCGGTATTCAAAAACGCTACGTTTTGCCTCACATTCAGTTGGGCTCCATCATTCAGGACAACAAGCCTACGCCTACTTCTACAGAAGGTGCTGCGAATGACACAACCGGCTTTAACCAGTATAAACTGTCTGAGCGCTACCTTGATCCACAGGACTTCATGGTTTACCTTGAGTTCAATCCTCGCGATTTTGAGGAGTATTGGCGCTTTGCTCAGCCTGAAGGACCTCTCGTTTTCCGCGAACTTGACCCCGCTGTCCAGAAGACGATGCTTCGTCTGTTGCTTGACAAGAAAGACCAGTACATCAATGATTGTATTTGGTGTGGTAAGAAAGGTGGCATAGACGCAAATATCACAGCTCCTGCTGGGGCTACCATCCTCGGTAGCGCTTCTGCTGCTGGACCGATGAAGTACTTTGACGGCGCACTTGCTCGCATACTTGCCAACCTCAAAGCTCAGGCTGCAACTGTTCCTACTGATGCAGACAAGAACGAACTGGCTTCTGGTAAGGTTGTGTTGGCCGGTTCTACTGCCTTCACCACTGGTAAAGACGTAGAAGATGCCCTTTATGCGATTTGGAAGAAGACTCCTTCCAATATTCGTAAGTCCAAGAAGCTCAAGTTCGTCATGGGCTGGGACACTTGGGATCTGTACGACCAGTATCTGACCACTCAGAAGGATTACAAGTATGTAGAGAACCCTGACGTCAATAAGCGTACCTTCAAGGGTAAGGAAATCGTTGTCATTGACGGTATTCCGGAATCGACCATCTTCTTCGGTAAGTTCTCTACCGACCAGGATTCTTGCCTCTGGATGGCCATCGACTACAGCACTGATGAAGAGTCTGTGAAGGTTGAACGCCTTCAGGCTAACTCTGAGATGTACTTCTTCCAGATGCGTCTCAAGATGGACGTCAACCTTGTTCGTCCGGGCGAGATTATCGTTTGGACTCCGTACAAGAACGGAACAACTACAGGCGGTTAAAGAGATGCTGAATCACGAAGTGTAATTGTATCATCAAAAGAGGAGTGGAGATACCGAAACTCCATTCCTCTTTTTAATTGTAACTCAATAAAATAATCTTATGGCTAAAATAAAGAAGGCCGAAGACAATGCACCTGTTGCTGAACAGGCAATTGCACAAGAAGTCGAGGCCACAAACGAAAAGACAGAGGTCGAAAAGACAGAAGCTGTTGAGCCTGAAACAGAGGCTACAAAAGTTGAAGATTCTGCTACGGAAGAGAAAGATGAAGCCAGTGCTAAATCACAGGACGATATTCCCGAATACGTACTCGTCTATCTGAAGAATCATACAGAAGAGAAGGCTGTGTATTTTGACAAGCTGGGTGGTGTATTTTCAGCAGACACTCCGAAGGTTTTTTTGAAGGATGCAGTCCTCTACCAAAATCCATTTTGCAAACAATAAAACTATCATACAATGGCATTAGGAAATGTTTTTATGAGAGACACGGACGGCAATATTCCGGTATTGCGCTCCAACACCATTGAAAATGTGTGTGGTCTCATTTTTGACATCTCTGGTCAGACTAACTTCTGGACTACCGGCGGTGGGGCGAACATCGCAGATACTTGGAAGGACAAGGTGATAGAGTTGAATAGCCTTAATGATGCAATAGAGGCTGGTATTACCGCTTATACTGGAGAAGTTGATAGCGAAACCAATGCCAGCACCGATGTATTGGCAGGTATTCCTTACTATCACATTCGCCAGTTCTTCAACATGGCCGGTGGAAGCGGTCGTCTGTTCGTGATGTTTGCAGATTGTTCTAATGACTGGAACGCCATCATTGAGATGCAGCGTGCAGCCAGTGGCGCAATCTTCCAAATTGGTGTATGGACAGAGCAACAGCTTTGGACTAAGCCTGATGAGAGTGCAAACGCTTACTCTATCGGTCTTGTGGCCGACATCAACCGTGCAGCTGTTGAGCTTGCTGATGAGTATTTCGCCCCTGCTTCAATTTTGCTTTGCGCAAACACATCAAAGGTCAAGATTGGCACTACCACTTCCAATAAGATTGCGGTCAGCCAGATCCCCTCTTGCGTAGTGGACGCTCGTTACGTGACTGTACTTTTGTCTCAGTCAATGGAAGAAGATGTTCGCCGTATGCAAGCATCGCTTGAATCTACGACTCCTGTCGGCGTTGTAGGACTTGCCTTGGGTACTCTGACTCAGGCTGGTGTTGGTGAATCTATCGGCTGGGTTCGTCAGTTTGACCTTGTAAACTATGTGCCGGCAATCGAAATGGGATTTGGTGACTCCACTGTTGTTGATGGGCTCATCACCAATGGTTTGAGCTATTCGGCACTGAGCAAGTCTCAGCTCAATGCGCTGGAAGAGGCTGGTTATGTGTTTGTACGCTCTTTCGAGGGGCTGGAAGGACACACATACTTTGCTAACGACCACACTTGTTCTGCTGGTGATTTCTGTACTATTTCACGTAACAGAACTATCAACAAATCTCGTCGCCTTATTCGTATCGCCTTGCTGCCTTACGTGAACTCACCTATCAAAGTTGACCCCTCTAATGGCAATCTGTCTTCCGCTCAGGTTACTGTTTTCGAGAACCTTCTCAAAGACATTCTGAATGAGATGGAGAGTGCAGAGGAAATCAGTGGAACTGCTTTCGTAACCGTTCCTGCTGAACAGAATATTCTTGTCACCAAAAAGCTGACCCTCTCGTATGGTATCGTGCCGATGGGCTGTGCAGAGTCTATCGAGGTTACGGAAGGTCTTTACGTTAGTCAGCAGTAATAAAAATTACATACGACAATGATTATCAATAACGTAGCCTATTCATGGGCAATGGTTCAGCTGACATCCTTGGCACTTACGGGGTCAGCAAACCCTAATCCAATCATCCTTCAGGGTGTGACCGCTATTAAGTGGAACAAAAAGAAGAAGGTTGAGACCAATTATGGTCTTGGAGGTGAGCCGGTAAATCGTGGTTTTGGTAACACTGAGTACACTGCTCAGATTACGATGGACTACAATACTCAGGTTCAGCTGCGAGCACTCAAAGGCTCTTTGATGGCTCTGGGCGAATTTGATCTTGTGTTGTCTTTCGCAAACGAGTTCAATTCTCAGGATTTCTCTACGGAGACTGTGACTCTGAAGGGCTGTCTTTTCAACGAGGATGGCATGGAGGTATCACAGGATGACACCAACATCACTAAAGAGTTCGAGCTTAACCCCTTCAAGATTGAACTGAGCACTAAATAATTTTCTTCCATAGGATTTATTAGAGTGAACGGATGCGGCGCCAGTAATGATTCTGGTGCCGCATTTTTCTTGAAGATTTTCACTCCTTTGAATAAGTGACGCCCTATTCTATATTGAGTATCAACTTTAATTTATAAACGAATCATGGAAGAAAAAGAAACTCTTGAGCTTCAGCCCATCGAAGAACTCGATCCCAAGCTCCGTGCAGCCGTTGAAAAGAAGGTTGCAGACCTGAAAGCAAACAACCCCAAAGCAAAGATTTTTCCGCTTATGGTGGACGGTGATCCGGACGATGAAAAGGACGTCTATATCGGCTACTTCTGCCAGCCTTCGTTCATCACGTTCTCCAAGTACATGACTTTCGCACAGAAAGATCAGGCTTCGGCTATGCGTCAGCTTGCGCGTGACTGCTTCTTGGATGGCGACAAGGAACTCATTGATGACGACTCTCTGTTCCTCTTCGGTCTTATGGGACAGCTGAACAACATCATTCAGATGCGCGGCGGTCGTGTCATAAATTTATCGAAACCTGGGAAGTAAGAGAGGATGACTATTTCCGTCAAAAGATAATTCTCTTGCGACATTACTTTCCAGGTGTTAATATCGATGACCTTGATGAAGAAGATTTTGCCAGGCTGGTGTGCGATGCGGAGTGGATGCACAGTCAAATGGTCATCACCAGACACGCAAATGCTTTAGGATTGTAATTCGATAACTCGTTGAAAGGCCCCGTTACAAATATCGTGTAACGGGGCTAATCTTTTCCCCATGCCTCATCTCCTATCTCTATTCTTTGTAAAAGACTGATTCGATTATGACCGGACAAACATATCAAGTCAATTATATTGTAAATGTTGATGCAGCCAACGCTCAATCCGCAATCAATTCGTTTAAGCGGGCCGTTGCATCAATGGATAAGGCTACGAAACCAATAACGGATTTACAGCGTAAAGTCCGTGGTCTCGTGGAGACTATGAGTGCGCTTAATCGGGGTAAATACTCGGTTAAGATTGATACTCGTCCAGCTACTCAGAAGATTGGCAAGCTGATTCGCGCTTTGCAAATGGCAAAAGTCGAAGTGCAACAGCTTAATGCAATGGGTGTGACTTTAGGAGGTGTTGGCAATAAGAAAAAAACAGCATCTCGTACTGCCGCTACCGCCGCACCTATTGGCGGTTCCAGTTCGCGTACAAGGACAGCGCCTTCACGCTCATCCAGTACGACCACAGCAGCTACAAGGCGTTACGCAACCTCAGTAATGCGACACCCAACTAATCTTGGATATAAGCTTTGGGGTCCTACTCCGCTTCCTAATAATGGCGGTATGGCTATTGATATGCTCAAGGGCATGGGCATAGCCTATGGTATTGCTGGAGCCGGTATGCTGGTTTCCGAAGTCGTTAATCAGGCCGCAGAGTATGACAATGCGATGAAAACCGTTGAGAACATCTTGAAATCTCACGACACCGCTGAAAATTTTGCCGGCAGATTTGCACAAATGACTCAGGTCGTCCGCAATGTCGGTATGAAGACTAAGTTCAAGGTAACGGAAGTTGCCGATGCCGCGAAGTTCTTGGCAATGGCCGGTTTCAATGTAAATGCTATCCAGCAAGCAATTAGTCCTATTGCAGACATTGCGCTGGTTGGTGATACCGAGCTTGGTAAAACTGCTGATTTGGTCACAAACATTATGACCGCTTACAACATTGAGCCAAATAAGATGCGTAATGCTGCGGACATTATGACCAATACATTCACCATGTCAAATACTACATTGACAGAGATTGCAGAAGCATATAAATATGCGGCTTCACTGTTGTCTGCTGGTGAGGTTTCATTTGAAGAAGCTACAGCTGCTATTGGTGTATTGGGCGATGCCGGCATTAAGGGTTCTCAGGCTGGTACTACAATGCGTACTATTATGGCCAACCTTGCGAATCCAACTAAAAAACAAAGAGCTGGTTGGGAGGATATAGGAATAAGCCTTACAGACAAGAACGGACAAAGAAAAGATATACTTCAGATATTCCAAGAACTTCACGATAAGAATCTGGATGTTGATGCCTATTATCGTATATTCCATAAGACAGCGGCTTCTGGAGCAGTAGCTCTCGCAACCCATGCAGATAAATGGGAAAAAGTCTATTTGGAAAACTTCTTAGCCGGAGGTATGACCCGCCGTTTGGCAGAAGAAAAACAAAATACATTCCAAGGTCTATGGGCACAGCTTGTTTCAGTGTTCACAGATCAGGGTGTAACTGCATTTAATGGAGTGCAGGGGGCTTTGCGTGGTTGGATGAAGATGGCAATCAATTGGATGGATCCGAACAAGAACCCTGATGCACAGAAGGTGTTTAAGGAAGTGGCTAATAGTCTGATGGAGTTTATTCAGATTTTGATAGATGCTTCTAAATGGTTTGTTTGGTTCTTTGATAAATTTGATGGCCTCGTCAAGACATGGGCTAAGTTTCAGTTGATGATTTGGCCCGTCGTCAAAGCTGTAACGGCTCTTAGAAGTGTATTTCTTGGGCTTTTAGGGTTGAGGAAGGTTGGAGCTGTAATGGTTGGCTTAGCAGGTTCCTTTACCAAACTTGGCAGGGCAGCAACCGTTGCAACTGCTGTGATGCCTTATGGAGCTGGTGCTGCGGCAGGTTCTGCTCCAATGTCTCCATTTGGATTTGCTGCGGGTATGGCAGGGTTTGCGCCATTGTCTTATAAGCAATATATAAAAGCGTCTAAGGGATTGAATTTATCCAGACCTCATGCTTCAACCAGTGGCTATTATCTTAATAGAATAGATAATCTTGGCAGAGAGGCAGAAGTAGCTGCATGGAACTCTGGAGTGTATCAGGCTCGCCAAGCAGAAGATGCAGCCGCACTAAAGCGATATAAGCAGAATCAAAAGACATTCAATAAGCGTGTTCGGAACATGCAAATAAGGAATGGTCTTAAAGGGTTTGGCAAAATGGGCGTAGGTGCCGCCGGTATGATGCTGGGTATGCACCAGATGACTAAAGAAAATGCAAATGGCTGGGATGTTGCTTCTGGAGGACTCTTTGCTGCGGCAGGAATGGCTGCAATGGTTGGAGGACCTATTGGATGGATAGCCGCCGCAGGTTTGGCTCTTGGTGGATTAGGTGCATCTTTAGCCAGTTTCAATCAGAACCTTAATGCTCTTTCTGGATTTGTTAATGATTTCTCTAATAGCCATCAACTTCTTGACGGCGCTTTATTGAATGGCAATACTCGTACTGAGCGTTATCTTGAATTTGTGTGGCGTAAGAATTACGATATAAACGACCTAATTCAGCGCCGTATTGAATTGATGAAAGAGTTGCTGGGCATTGAGACACCAAATGCGACTACTACAAAAGATGTTGGCAATGAAACGTATAAAACTATGTATGAGAAGTTTTATGCAGCTGACTCTATGTGGGGTAGCCGTGGTGCTGCTTCTCGTGCAGCCGATCTCTTTAATAAGTACGGTCAGGAATTTGGGTTATCAGTTCGTAATTACGGTGGCGATTGGTATTATCAAGATGCTAATGGAAAGTATATTAGGTTTGCTAACCCTAAAGGTTCATCCGACACTAACGATGCTGTTATGTATGATGTGGCTGCGGCAATGGAACTGCTACATGGACAGTACCGTTCAAAAATTATGGACGAGAATCAGCATCGTTTGGCTCAGATTCTTTATGGAAAAGCTACTGTTGAAGACGCGAAGAATTGGCGTGATACGTTTGCCGCCACATACGGTCCCGCTTCATGGGCAACTCTGATTCGCCCGGATCAGTGGAATGAAGATACTGATGTCGCTAAGTATTGGTCTAGTGAGGACATCGCTAAATCATATATGGGTGCTCAACTTCTTTGGAAATCAATGTACCAAATGGTTGAGGCTCAAAATGCCATTGCCGATTTCAAGGAGAAATTGGCCGCTGGCAATTTGACGGAGAATGATGTTGTTCGGGCATTGCGCTGGGGCGACTATGACGTTCTCGGTCAGACATTGGCTGACTACAATCCTAATGACGTAACCAGTTGGTTCCGCAATATGGGTTATGCTGGAGACGGTGTATGGCGTGACCCTTCAGGCCGTGAAACGCCTGAAGTTATGGCTCAAACCGCCGCCGGTCAGATGCAGCGGCTTTTGGAATCTATCCAGAAGATTGGGCTTGAAGCAGATCCATCCACTCAGGCACTCCAGACATACGCCAATACATTGCTTACATTAGCTCAATCGTTTATGGGCTCTAATGAGGCACTGTCTGGTTCACATGATGGAGAAATAAAAGAACTGAATGGTCAGAAATGGCGTTGGAACGCTGCAACTAAGCAATGGGAGCTTATTGATGACAACAATCAGCCGGCCCAAATTTCACAGGGGCTGGTGGACATGTCTAACAATCTGACCAATTTGCTAACGACAGTTCAGGATGTCAATTCGCAATGGCCTACTACGTTCCCCACGTTCTTCTCATGGCAGTCTAATGGTGGGTATTCATATTCAGCAGACAGCCCATATAATTGGGGAGCTTCCATGCCAGGATATGCCAATGGACAAACCAACACTATGTTGTGGAATCCATTATCCTATTCTTCCACAGGAAACAACTTTAGCTGGTGGCCTAAGTGGAACAACGGACAAGGCTTGCAGACCACACCGATGTCTTATACGACAACCGGTGTTACTATGACTCCTCAGCAGATGGGCAATGCTGTTGCTAAGCCTAATGCCACAGGTGCCCATACTCCTACAGGTAATAACAATAACAGACACACCGGCAGTGGTGGGCGTACTGGCACCAGAACATCTGACTATAAGTCCCACCAGAAAGAACGTGCGATTCCCAAACAAATTAACATCAACATCCAAAATTTGATGAAGGTGGATTCAATTGATATGACCAACGAAAACAATGTTGCGATAATCGAGAAATTAAAAGAAAAAGTTGCCTACGCACTCTATGAAGCCGCCGCCGACGGAACCATGATGCTGAATGGCCTTTCAAACACATAATGTATGGGTTACTTTAACAGTGTATGGTCTAATCTCGTATTTAATGCTGGGAGCGCGACCTCTGAATTGGTTAGCAGCCTTAACTGGCGCTATCAGAAAACGCAAGGAGACATCAAATATGTTTCCAGATCCGCGTATAAAAGTGCTTTGGTACATGTGGCCAAGCAGCTTGCTATGTCAACCTTGGAAGGAGAATTAAACAGTCTCCTTCCAAGGTATGAAAGATACACCCGTGACGAGATGCGAGATGCGATGCGTGTTCAGCAAGATGCTAATCGCAAAGTGCTCATCAATAACGGTAAGAAGTCCACAGAAGGCTTTGGCTTCATTGTGTGTGAGGGTGGGCATAAGCTGATTGCTAAAACCAAGTATGGCACTCCGGTTCCAGAAGCTCTGATACTGTCTTTTGATGACCAGGAAAAGGTACATTATGACGATGTGCTTTGGGACGAAAATACAGTGGAATCTTATACGATTAAAAAGAAAAGTACGCTGGAGAAGTTGTGGAATCCTGGCAATGAAATAGAGCACAACACTCAGTCTGCTAAAGCCGACCCATTTGATACAAAGACTGTCTTTCACATTGACTTGGCTCCCAAGGTATCGATGAATAGCAGTAAAAACGTGATTTTGACGCAAGTACAGGGTAGAGACTTCACTCGTAAAGAGTTGGTTTCTGGTGGTGATTTGACATATAACATAAGTGGCTCTATTGTATCAAATGATGAAGGTGTGTACCCGACCGAAGCAGTGAAACGCTTTGTGAAAATTATGCAATACAATGGAATTGTGAACGTGAATTTTATCACATTCGGATTGCTTGGCGTTACTCGTATCATCATCAAGGATTTTTCACTGGATACAATCGAATACAAAAACATCCAGCCTTACAGTTTTACGTGTGTTGCGGTTGAGCCTGATGATGCAATTACTATCCAGGCTGACACAATTGCTGCAATCAACAAAGACCTTGCAGAATCTCAATGGGACACTTGGTACAAGGCTATTCTTGATAACAAATTAGCTCAAATGGCTGTTAAGACAACTTTGAATGTAGCTACAAGTGCAGCGACTTCTTCTGCTGGAGCCGGACTTGATGAATTACTTCCTAATATATAGTGACATGGCAGATTTCGATACAAACAAACAGCCGGGTTATCACATTCTTATTTCTTTGATTGAGGTGTGGACTCCGAAAGACAAGAAAAAACCCAATGGTGAGATTAGTGGGGACGTGATGCGTATCTGTGAAGTTGAAGAAGTGCAAATTGAAGAATCATTTAAGAAACTGATTGGCACTGCTTCAGTACGTTTTCCTCGTGGTACTATTATTCGCAAGACCATTACAGCCAGAACTGCCGAAGAAGAAAAAGATTTTCAGAAAATTAGTGTTAATCTATCAAATAGCGGCGTGGTTGAAGAAACTCGTACTGAAACCTCCGTGGCATCTGTTGATACATTCAAAATAGGCCAGCGTATTAAAATTTATCTGGGTTACACTACAGACCCACTGGTTGCAGAAATGGCCAAAACGGGGAATACTGGCAAAACAATTTATAATGATAATGACACGTATCAAGAGTATCTGTCGAATTTCAAAAATACTGGCCCGGACTCAAAAAAATATATGAGTTTGATGTTTGATGGGTACATCACCAAGGTTAGTTTGGACACTCCTATTGAACTGGAGTGCGAGAACCTTGCCAGTTATCTAAAGACAATTACTTGCCCGAAGGTTAAATTGAAGAAATGTGAGGTAAAAGATTTTCTTGGTGACAAAGGGCGATATAAGATGCTTCAGGACACCGGATTGATTTTACACCCAGACACCGCAGGAATGGATTTTGACTTGGGAGCAGTAGAACTGAGCACCGAGCTAACTGTTGCGGATGTATTGACAGAATGGGCTAAGTATGGTATGTTCTGTTATGTTAGTGATTACAATGGTCAGCCAGCTATTCAAATAGGACGGGCATATTTTTCAAATCCAGGGAGAGATTCATTATTGAACGCAACAACGGTTCCCGGTATTGTACCTATCCATTTCGACTATCATGTTGCGGACAATGGACTGACCTTGACTTCCTCTGATAAGGATTTCTTAGCTGTTAAGGCAAAAGGCATATCATCCGATGATAAGTTTATTAACATTACAATATTGAGAAATACCAAGTACGACCCAGGTAAACCAGAGTCTAAGAGTAATTCTCGTTATCGCTATGTTAATGAAACAAAATTGAGCAAGAAGGCTTTGAAGGCAGGAAAACGGTATTTGACAGATGCCCCTAACGATAAGGTTGATATGAAGCTCTATACTCAGATTGCTTTCGTGTCAAAAAAAATTCCGACAACCGTTGAGAAATTGGCAGAAGAGGCAATTAAGTATTTTGAAGGTTACAATATGACTGGAATAGAGGGGGCGCTCACGTTATTTGGTGACTTGCATATTCGGACCGCCCAACAAGTTCAGTTAATTGACAACAGATACCCCGGAAAGAATGGTATCTATTTAGTTGAGGAAGTTACTACAACTTTCGGTACAAAGGATGGATTCCGTCAAAAAATTACATTGCCGTATTGCATTAAGAGAGAAGGCAACAACGACAAGAAATAATAATTATGAGTAACAATACCAAAAAACATTTGACAGACCATTCATCTAATGAGATGATACGCGAGGCTATACGCGCTATAGCTTTGAAAGGTGTTGTCAATAGTCAAACAGGTGCTGTCCGAGGTACATCTAAAGTTACTGGTTATGTTGCTAAGATACATTCCGATGAAAGTGATGAGTTATTTGGGACAATAGACGTACAGGAATATGCAGACTGGTCAATTGCAGAATCTGATGACGCTAAAATAGGCTACCATGAAGGTGTTTTACTGACCGCCATTCAGAAGGACAATCAAGGTTATATCATTATTCCTAAGCTGTATTCAGATGTCCTTGTCAGCAAAGACCCTGAAACCAATAATGAGTATGTCACGATGTTCTCTCACGTGGACCTCATCCAGCTCGATTCCCATGAAAAAATCATGGTGGGTGTGCGTGAGCGTGAGGAATATAAACCGGATGACGAAGATGCCCCAGATATACATGAGCTGGAGCTTACAGGCATACAGACAACCACCGAATACACCAAAGATTTAGCTAAGACTATTGCTGTTACCGATGAAAATGCAGAGCATGTGGCAACGCAAGTCATAGGAAATGACCCTGATGATGGCTTGGAAATCAAGCATGATGTTTCTGGAAAATCGACATCCACTATGACCGAAGACGACATAGTGTTGGAGCATGATAAAGCCAATGTCACACTGGACGGCTCTCAGGCAAAAATGGAGATGGGTAAGTCTGCTGTGATAGCTGAAGACGGTACTGTGTATGTCGGCAGCAAAAGTGGCACTGATGATGCCGTTTTGGGTCAACAGCTTGCTACAATCCTATCAGATTTGGTCGGCTATCTTGGCCAAATGATGACTCCGACAATGATGGGGCCGCAACCGCCGGCCAACGTCCTTGCGAGTTTTATTGCATTGAAGGCAAAAATCCAATCATTTGCTTCCAGTCATAGTGGATTCTTAACAAAGAAAGTTCAAATTCAGAAATAGTTATGGCAGACGCACAACTTAATTTTAACGAGGAAGAACTTGATAAAAAAAGTGACCTGTATCATTTATATGATAGGCTTTATCAGGGGATGGTAAAAGCAAATGAGATTGATCCTCCGGTTTTCCCATCTTCTGAAGATTTGCTCGTATTAGACGGAGAAGGCAATCCTGTTTTTGATTCCAATGGAGAGCCGGTGCTTGACCAAGAGAAAAAGGCAGAAGTAGATAAAGTCGCATCCGGCTATTCTACAATTCTGATGAAAAATTCGGCATACCTCTTTGCCAATTCTATTTTGTCCGTTTTGAGCGGAGGTGGAAGTGGTGGCGAAGGCGGCGATACCACAGGTTTTGTATCTCGTGGAGGCGACTCTATGAAGGGCGCATTGTCTGCATGGTACGGGTTCGATGCCGGTGTCAATGGCCAGAAAATCTTTGAGGTATCTATTGATGCGGATGAGAAGAAATGGGCTATTGTGCATGGTGGGTTGCAAGTTAAGGGCGATGTCAGCATTACAGAAACATTAGACTTTGGCGATGGGATTTCATTTGGTGGTAATAAGTCCATTTATTTGGATAACAATGCTCTTGTCATAGAGCGGCAAAGCATATCAATGAAAGGCGACATCGAAATTGACGGCACCTTCAAATTGGGCGATGTCCTTATCAATAAGGATGGCATTTTCTGGGACAAGTATGAGTTCTATCATTCGGGAAACTCGAATAAATCCGATGTGGACTGGACTATGAAAGATGCCAATGTGTATGGCAATCTGTCAGTCAAAGTTAATGCTTCAGTAGAGGGCGCTCTTGCCGTAAATGATGGCTTTTCTTTGGGGGTATTAAAGAAACAACTCCTTTATTCTGAAAAGATAGACCAAATAGCAGAGGATGGCAGCGTTACTTCGATAGCCCGTACCGTACTTGATTCCGATTTGCGTATCATCAATGGGCATGGAATTAAATTCGACGAAGATTATATTATCAATGTACGCAATAACCAAGTGGTATCGTTTTCAGCTCCCGGAATGATAATGAACTTGGGTGATAGTGACAATGGCAAACAAACCAGTAAAATATCCCTACAGGCTGATATTTGGGATTATTCCAACAATTTTAAGCTTGTTTCAAAAGAAGGCGCTGGAAACTTTGTGAATGGGTTGAGGGCGCAGTGCGCTGTGAATGGGTCTTCTGTACTGGAAACATTTCGCACAGACGCAGATAATTTAGGCGTTTTGTTTCCCAAGCAGATTCGCTTTGGCACTACCGAGGGGCCGGCGATTTATCAAGACCCCGTTACTGGAAAATTGAACATCCAGATACCCTATATTAACGGTGAAGTAGAAGGACATCCGATTGAACAATTAAAGTTTGATACATTCTTTGCTCAGACCACTTCTCCTTTTAGAAACAAGGCATTAGGCTGGTCTGCTACACTCCATTTTAATACAGATGGGGAATTTTTCGCCTTCGACAAACCGGTGGAAGCGGATTATTTTGCAATAAAAAGCGAGCAATATCACACCAGACTGATTGAAGATGCTCTATTCTTTGATGACGGAAAGTTCATAGAAGGTGTAGTTGACGGTCTTCGATATTCTGGCAACGGCTACTTTGACGGCAGTGTTTCATCGCCCAGTTTTGCGAGTGGCTTTGCGGGTTATGGATGGGCAGTCAAAGATGAAGTAACAAATGGAGGCTTTCACGCCACCTTCGATTCTCTCACGGTTCGCAAGAAAATGAGAGTTTATGAGCTTGAAGTCCAAAAAATATCATGTACCAACGGGTCTTTTTGGGTCAGTGATTCTTGCTCAGGAGACGAAGTAATAGCGTTAGAGTAATGGCAGCACCGGTCAAACTGGGAAAATACCAAATACTGATAGCCCCGGATTCAAAGAAGGTTCAGGGTTTACGAACTGGTGATATTGTACGTCGTCAATATTTTGATGGTGCCAATATCATCTATTCGCTTATGTGCGTATTGTCGTATGGCACGACAAAACGGCTCTCCACTGAGGCGCAATACGATTCTAATGGAGAGCCCATATTCAATGCAGATGGCACTATACTCACTCAAAATGTTGAACGAGACGTGCCTTATTTTATTGGGGCTCTGTTGGAAGGAGATGCGCCTAAAACTAACGAGCTGCTTGACTTTGCCAGAATTACCAATCTTTTCGACTCAGACCGGTCCGGTGCCTTGTATCTTACAGCATCGGATGATAAAGCTCCGTTCATGGATGTCATTGATGGTCTTGGCCGAAACAAGAGTATATGCTGGCCGGAAAATATTGCCAGTGAAGCGTTTGAAGACCCACGCTCGCAATACATTGTAAAAGGAAGTGGTCTAACCGCACTTTTCAAAGGGAACGATAGTGACCAAAATCGTATCGTGCGTTTAACTCGTAGTACAGCAACGACAGGATTCTGTGGGTTAAGCCAAGAATTTTATGAACTGGTTGCAGCCCAAAAGCGAGTGCTTGTTTCTTATAAGGCCAGAGCCAATAAAGCAGTAACTGTTAATGCTGAGATTGGGTATTCGGTTGCTAATGTAAAGGATGCAGAATGGACTGAAGATTTTGCCGAAGATTGGCATTATTACTTTCAGGCTATCAATGTTCTTAATTCAGGACGACACCTTCGTACATTCAGGCTGGATTTACAGAGTTTGGGGGTAAATGATTGGGTAGAGATTGCTGATTTCAACATTATATTATTGGATAGCATCTCTAATTTTGGCAGCGCCACTTCTATGCGTATCGGTAAACTTGAAGGAGTAAACGATCCGGTGTTTGGAACTCTTACTGGGTATGGTGCGTATATCCAAAAATTGTATGCTTCTCAGACCGCTCATATTTCAGGTACCTTGACTGCCGGAGATGAAAATGGCTTTGCTTCCACATTCTATGCGGGCAAAATACACCGTAACTGTTTCAGAAATTCATGTGATGTCAATTTTCTGAGCAGTATTACTATTGACAACGACACGCTTTTGAACCCAACTGGTATGGGTAACGTGTACAAAACTATGAACTCCAGTGAACTGATAATGTTTGCTCAAAGCAGAGAGTGGCTGAATACTCATGCTAAGGAGCGGTATTGTTTTTCATTCTGGGGGTATGCTGGAAAACCGTGTCAAATCGGCATCAAACAAAATGGGAAAGTCATTGGTACACTTCAAATAGCATCAGACCAATGCCATGAGTGGCGTAGGCTTCATGTGTTCTTTGATTTACTAATTCCTGAAAAAGATACGGACGACTTGTTGCTTAGCCTGATTCCTACATTCACCAGCTCAATATATCAGTCTGTTGCCGGTAGTCTCAATCCTGATGAGCAAGTGTTGTATGTTACTGCCCCTCAATTAGAAACTGGAGAATATTGCACGCAATATCAGCCAACTGATGATATTTTGGATGAAACCAATGACTATGGCGCATGGTTTTCGCGTGGTGGTATTGGAGGTACTATCCAAAATCCATTGCTTCGATTGAATTATGATGGAACCGGTGCTATTGACACTCGTACCAATTCATTCAGACTGAATCAGGATGGCTCTGGTCATTTGGCTAATGAGAATATCAAATGGGACCACAATGGAAAAGTCACGTTTGGTAAAGATGTAACACTTAATTGGGATAATTTATCTGATGATGCGCAGGATGAGATGGCAAATCGTTATATGCGTATTCTCGGACAAGACACCTTTACTATCATCGGACAAGAGGATTCTACAAACGGTAAAACGTGTAGCCCATCATCCATTGTGATGTCGTTGGAGGAGGTTGGCTTTGCTTCATCGTCCAGCCAGCGTCAATGGTATCTGTTAATCGGAGACGAATGGATTGCAATACCTGGTGCAAACGGCAATACACTGGAGGTGTTTCCTGATTCTTGCTATTGGTATGGTTATGTTACTACACCGCCGGCCACTGATGAGAATGGCACCCCTATCACATATCATGGCGAGAGTCGTGTGTCATTCAAATGCGAAATCAAATTGAATGATTCCAGAACATACACTGATACATTCAATATCATTAAGCAGTATGTTCAAGGATATACGGTTCAAATTACTTCATCTAAGGGTAACGCCTTTCAGAATGGGGTATGCGCAACCGTATTAACTGCTACTGTATATTATCAAGGTCAGCCGGTCAATTTGGAATATGCGTTGGAGCATTTTACGTTTACTTGGCACCGTTATAATGTCAATGACTTAAATACAGACCTTGGCTTTGAGGATTTGGATGTTACGGATGGCAACAATGTACTAACACTAAATTACGAAATGGACGGTTCTGATCTTTTTGTATGCGAGATTGGACTGGCAGATCATTTCGATTATTCATTCCCTGTAATTTTCTGATAATATGGCTATAGAGAAACTGACAATAGGAACTAAGACTGCTAACCAAGGAGTTAATGCCAGTGGAAAACTTACAGCTGCTGAGTTTAATAAATTGGTTGAGAAAGTAAACGAAATGATTGCGTCGGTAAATTCCACTGTGTACATCACGCAAGAAGAATATGATGCTCTGTTGGGAAACAACCAGATTATTGATACTGTCGAATATAACATTTTTGAAGAATGATTATCAGAAACAAGTTAGAATTATCAGCCCGGTATTATGGCCGTCGTGCTATATCTGCAACCTATAAAGGCACTCGCCTGATATGGGAAGCTGTCAGCAATTGCTTGGCTGGTGGTTGGTGGCAGCATGGACATGGCTGGGATTATGGTACCGGCTGGGGTGCAAATCGTAAATAGCATAACTTAATAATAATTTTATGGCAAAGAATACTGTAATTCGCAAGACTTTGACTTCACTTGCCGAACCTTGGTGCAACAAAGAGTTGAGGGAAAGCGTGGACATCGAAGACATCGAAGCCTTTCTGAAGAGTCAGCTCGGCTCCAAGATTGGCTATCCAGTCATTCCGCAGACCAAAGATACTGATGGTTACTATCATCTTTGGGGGTTCGCGGATAAAGCCGCTTATGATGATTATATGACCGACCCCGATTCCAACGCGGATTTGAGATTGGCCAATATCGCTATTCCTTTGCTGGAAGAGCAAGGCGGCATTAGTAATATCGTTAAGCTGACCAGAATCTCTTCAGGCTCGCTTGTAACAAGTAAGCCTATCGCAAGTGTAGAGGTGTCATACCTATGGCAGCAGTACAACCCTATCACCCAGGAGACGACAGACCAGGATGAAGATGCAACAATTGTGGTATCTTGTCGTACACAGAACTCTAATGGGGCTTGGGGCGCATGGGATTCCAGCAAGGAATTTACTGTGAACATTCAGTCTGGGCAGACAAAGGTAATTGACCTCAGCAAACTTCTTACATCTGACGCTACTTATCAAGTGCGTTTAGTTGCGACTGGTGAAACCAGTGGTATTTCTGCCAGTCCGGTTACGATGACAATTATATACTCTAATGTAACCGCAAATTATGAAGGCTCTATCGCTACTGCCTATAAGGGGGCAAGCATCCAGTTGCCGTTCCGTATTTCTGGTAGCGTACAGAAGCAACTTCGTATCAAAATCAATGGTTATACTAAGAACTATACACTTGGCACTGCTACATATATCGATAACACTTATGGGGCGGTACTGAGCCAGGCCGAATTTACGTTAGCGCGAGGAGCTGTCAAGGCCGAGGCATGGGTGGCTTTTGGTGAAGGCTACACGGCAGAGACCGAGCATCAGGAGTTTCAGTTTATCTATATTCCTGAAGGAGACACTTCGACAACGCCTATTTTGGCCGTGACGGATATTATGGAAGAGTTCCAAAACTGGACTCGTGCGACCATATTCCGTTATGCTATCTATAATCCGGGTCAAAGCGAGACGAAACTTAACATAACTCTGCAAGACAGAGACACCGGCCAGACCTATATCCAAAAGAGTCAGGTGTGTGTTAATGGCGAGGAATATGCTTTTGACGAAAACTTCTCTATGGAATATGAAGGTGAAGAGCAGCCTAACACCATTCATGCTCAGGCAGTATTTACTAATGCTGATGGAGTGACTTTTGGTAATAACATCAATTTTACCGTTGACAATTCCGAGAATTTTGCGCCTACTAAGGGGGCGGATGTTGTGATTTCTGCGGAAAAGAGAAGTATTGCCATTGATGGTACCGAGTACGAATTGGATAACCTGTTATCCAACCCCAAGGACACTAATACCGGTTGGCTGAATAATGTCGAGGCGGATTCTACGGGTACTTTGGTTAATGTTCCGGTGCTTAGTATTGGCGCAGGAAACCGTTTGACCCTACCGTATGAATTATTCGACGACAATACGGGCCAGAATATCAACGGCGTAGAGGGTTCAATCACAATGGAGTTTGACATCAAAGCCAAGAACATAGTTGGTGATGCTCCTGTCATTGACGCTTCAGCCCCTTTCAGCAAAGCTTATACCGGATTGAAATTCTATCCGACTCGTGTAGTATGCCTGAGCCGTAATAATTTTACGGAAGATATTTGTGATGCCCACTATCAAGAAGAGGTGCGTGAGCACATTGCAATTAACATCATCCGTAATTTGCGTGGTGAGGGCATGAACCTTGTCCGTATCTATGTCAACGGTAAATCTAATCGCTCTTTCATTTACACCGATGAAGATAGATTTACTCCGATTGGTGTAGCAGGTGCCCAGAACATTGTAATTGGTTCTGATGAAGCCGACATCGATATTTATGGTGTTCGCATCTATAAGGGACAACAGCTTGGATCAACTCAAATCCAGAATGACTATATGGCAGGGATGCCGACCATTGAAGATAAGAAGTTATTCAAGCGCTTTAGCTCGATTTTCAATGGTACAGAAATTGGTTATGACCTGTGTAACGCAATGGGTCTTAACACCATTCTCCGTAGAATCCCTGAAGGTGGTCATTATCCGTCTCGTGAGAATCAAAGCAAACAGAAAAATGTATCTGTTGATGTGCGAATCTATACGGAGCGTGGTAATGCTGAAAGCCTTGATACCAAGCACTCAGGCACTTTTACCGGCATGACCGATAAGGGACAAGGAACTTCTGCGAAAGGCTATTATTGGTGGAATATCTCAGACGGTTTTGAAGATGACGAAGAAATCTCAGCCGATGAGTACAACGCTAACAACCCCACTCATTATACAAAAGATGGGAAATACTACAAGAAAATATCGTATTTCAACTCTCTTGATGGTGTGAGTCAGGTGTATGCAAGTGAGTATGAGCTGGAAGATGGACGTGGCGGTATTACCAAAATAGTGGGTAAGTGTAACTATGCTTCTCCCATGCAAAGTCATAAACTGGGCGCAATTTGGGCTTATGATGAGCTTTGGCAGTCTTTGGTAAACAATGGAAGCGACGGTCGCCCGGTGCTTCAGAATACCCATGCTTGTTGCTATGAGAAGCCTTTCCTTGCTTTCTATCAGATTGGTAATGGCAACCCAATATTCTGTGGCTTCCAAACTTGGGGCAGCGGCAAGGGTGATAAAAAGACATTCGGCTATGACAAAAAGAAGAGTCCGGATTACCTTTGTGTGTCTGGAGCTGATAATGGCGCCATTGCTGCCCTTTTCCAGATGCCTTGGATTGTCAGCAAAAACGCGCAAGGCGCATGGGAAGGCAACATCTATGCGCATAGCGTAACTATCAATACTGGCGACATCAAGAATGGCTATTGCTACAAGAGTGGCAGTAGCGACACTCTTGCTTTTGAGGTAGAGATTGGTTCTAAATATGATGGCGGTGAAACTGATAAGGGTGTGTTACGCATTGAAGATGAGGCTAAGGGTGGTACAGAAAATACCCTTTACACTCATTTTGCGGATTTCGCAAACTTTGTTTTTGCTTGTTCGCCATTGTTGAAGCCTTATGCCGGTACAGAAGCGCAGCTTATTGCCGATAGCAACAACCTGGTACGTGATCATCAGTATTGGATTTTCAATTCCGGCTCAGAGCGCTTCAACGTGTATTATTTCAATCCAGCTACAGCTAAGTTTGAAAAGATTGTCAAAGTTCCTACTGCATGGGGCAGTGATGGTCGGGCGTACACTTATGGAAGTCCAAAACTGACAGAACAACTTGCTGGTGTTATCATTTCTATTGACACGGTGGATGGAAAGCAGAACGTGACATTAGAAGAGGCGATGAATATTCTGGGGACATCTGATATGAATGTTCTCAATGACATTTTCTCTAAAGCTCGTGTTGCGTACTTTGCGGCTCATGCTGCGGCATATATTGACATAACCGATACCATATTCCATCAAGCGTTTTGTAAAATAGAGGCTTGTACCGATAACCGTACCAAAAACACATATCCGTGGATTGATCCAGCGGTTGACAAACTGGTGCGCTGGAAGCAGGATGACCTTGACACTATCAAGAAAACCGATAATCAGGGCCGTCAGACGAAACCATATTACGCATTAGAGCACACCAAAGATGCCAATGGAAGCAATTACTGGAATGGCGAGAATAATGTTCTCTTTACTCTGATTGAACGTGCTTATCCTGACCGTATGCGTAACATGACACGCGACATCTTTACGCTTATGGCCCAAATAGCAGGAAGCGTAGAGGAATATATGCAAAAGCGTTTCTATTGGGTTCAGGAGTATTTCCCAGCTGTGGCTTATAATGAAACAAGCCGCGTACTTTATGAGGTGGCTCAGGTTAAATTGATGAATGGTCTGATTGATGTCAGCCAAGACCCTATCACACAGGCTGTAGGCGACCAGTTGGAGTGCGAAAAGCAGTTTATGAACCAGCGTTTGCCCATGCTCATGTCATGGTGCGAATATGAAACTGGCGGTGACGGCACTCTTAGCTTCCGTTCTGTAAATAACCAGCAAGGACAGTCGCCGACATACGATATTGAGTACACGGCCTATCAGTATATCTATCCTAAATTAGCTATTGGAGGTAAAATCGCTACTCTTTATGCTAAGAAGAATGGCGAATGGGTAGATCAAGGCAGTGAACCATATTTGTGTGCTCCCGGAGAGACCGTGCGCTTAGTTGCCAACACAGACTCCAATACCCAGTTTACAATGCGTTGGATGCACTTTGCGAAAAGCATTGGTAATCTTGGAACGCTTCCATGTGGTGAGGATGGTAACGTGAATATTACAGGCCGACGACTTCGTAAATTGGAGTGCTGGTCTGCCAATGGCGTGCCTATTGAGTTTCACCCAAGAGGACTGGTGATTTCAAATTGCCGTAACCTTGAAGTGATTGACTTTACCAATGCAACGGCATTTTCCGGTACGTTCTCGGCTGACTTGCCCCGTCTCCAGTCATTGTTGCTACGTGGTTCTTCTTACACCAGTGTTACATTGTCCAAAACGTCCACATTGACGACAGTTGAACTGCCTAAAACCATGAACGCAATTACCGTTGATGGCCAGCCCAATCTTGCAAGTCTGCAAGTTGAAGGTATGGAGAATCTGCGCACTTTGCGTATCATCGGTGAGCATAAGATTCAATCAATGACACAATCACTTGTCCAACTGGCATATACACAAGCTCAAAATCTCAATCTTGTAGAGATTGACAATGTGTCGTGGACTGGGTTTGCAGTCAGTGCGATGATGTGGCTTCAGCAACTTGGTGCTAACTTAACAGGAAGCATCAGTTTGACCGGTAATCTATCGTTTGATAACAAATTGCAGTTGGCTAACACTTATGGCAACATAGATGATATGGCCAATCCATTGTTTATCAATTATACGAAGCGTGCTATCAACAGCATATCGGTAAATGGTCCGACATATATCACTGAGGTTGGCACTTACCAGTATAAGTTGGTTTGCTCACCCTCTACTGGTAACGATGTGGCTTTGAAGGATAGCAAATTGGCTGTTAAATGGGGCATTGACGAGAGCGCCAAAACTTATGGTACTTTCATTGATACCGTTAATGGTGTTCTTCAGGTAACTAAACTGGACGAGAGTGGTACCGATATGCGATACCTTGCCCAGTGTGAGCTTACCAAGACAACAGGAGCCGTCTTAAATGTCGATTTCCAGATTGGATTCTATCGTCGAGTTCCTAAAATTGGCGATTTCGCTTATGCTGACGGCACATTCGATGACCAGTACATGAAAGATAAGACCTTGGTTGGTATTGTTTACAAGCTGGACGAAATGTGGAAGGGTGACAACGAAGAAGAGCCTACTGTATTCTCCGGCTATAACAAACCGACAGAAGCTTTCAAAGCAACACGGAAACTGGTTGGCTATCAGATAAGCATTGATGCGAAAGAGAATATCCCGCTCAAAAGCACTGATGGGTTCATCAATACAGGTAGCCCTGTTTGGGGACTTTATCCAAGTAACGATAATAACGGACATAGTGCTATTCAGAGTGAAATAAGTGCCGCTACCGGCATTTCAAGTATCTTTGATTTGCCCGGCATTGTCAATATCACAACGCGTGGGTTAGCTGGCGGTACCAATAGTGAGTATTTGACTACTGGTAACTATCTTGACATCAATGAAGACGACGGATTCAAGAATTATTCCGATGCTTCTGGTTGTGTGGTTGATTGGCAAGGAAAACAAAAGACTCAGGCTATTGTTCGCCATGCCAATCAGATAATCACTGCTTATCTGCTTTCTGATGAGAATGAATCTGTAGGAATCTATTTTACAGATGAGGATGGCAATGAGCATCAGTTGTCTGAAATACCGACTACCGTAGAAGAGCTGGCTAATGCGATGGAGATACTTCATAAGGCCAACAATAATCTGACGAAGTATCAGCAATTCCTTTATCCTGCTGGGTATAGTTGCTATCTCTATCAGCCTGCTGTGAAGGAAGGTGAGGAACTTGACCCTCAATACGCTTCAGGAAATTGGTATTTACCGGCTTGTGGCGAATTGTATCGCCAGTATAGTTTCTTTGCGAAATCCAGAACTGGAGGTATGAATGAAACCTATCAAGAAGGCCAAGGTACCAGCCCGGCTAAGAGTGTAATTGACGATATGATTTTAGCGGCAATCAATTCTTCGGAGCCCAATGAAATTAAATCTAATGTCAATCCATCACACGTGGAATATGGCAATTACACTGGGCTTGAGATAGCTGCTATCAATCGATATTTCCATTCATTAGTGGAAGCTGAGAAGCCAATCTATTCAATGATTCTATGGAGGGCTTTGGTTGCTAACGGTGCATCTCCGTTCACCCAGCACAGCACAGGCTACCACTGGTCATCCACTGAGTACAGTGCCTACAGCTCGTGGGGCGTGTACTTCAACAGTGGTGGCAGCTACGGCTACGGCAAGTACAGCACTTACGTGGTTCGCCCTGCTGTAGCCTATCAGTTTTTTCTTTAATCTTCCTGGCGAGCTGCTTAAAGCAGCTCGCCTATAACCGTTAAATAAAACTAAAAGATATGGATATAAATGGAAAATCTATGACTTATGAGGAAGTGTGTGATTTGTTTGATAGTTCGCCTTTTAGTGAGCCTGATAACTCTGTTGTACTTTCCAATGATGAAATAAATCGTGCCCGTCGCAATAAAAGAGAAGCCCGTAAGAAGGCTACTGGATTTCAGAATACGCCTATTTACAGGTCATTGCACGCTTCTATGAGGCTTATCATAGAGATTGTGCAATTGATGCCCAAGAAAACTGTAAAAGTATCTGACATCTTACTTCAAAATTTTACGGATATGATTCGCTGGACTGCGGCAGCATATAATCATCAAGATGATTTTCTTAAACAAAATGCACTTGAAGAAGCTATTTCTTTAATGAGTGTGATTAAAATTACGCTCAATTGTATGTCCGGTCTCGTTAGCGCTACGAAGCACAAGCAGCTTATTGCGTCCTTTGACGCAGTGATACGTCAACTTGTAGCATGGCGTGGCTCACTAATACAAAGCCAGGGTTCCGATGACGAAGCCTAATAGCTGTAACATCGGAAGAGAGCTTAGAGCTTTGCTCGGATATGGGCGGCTGACTCCGTTTCATGGTATAAACTATGTTCGGAGTTACGAAGCTGCACAGCCGCATATAAACAGCACAGGCAACCACTGGTCATCCACTGAGAACAGTGCCAACAACTCGTGGAACGTGAACTTCAACAGTGGTAACAGCAACAACAACAACAAGTACAACACTAACGTGGTTCGCCCTGCTGTAGCTCATCCGACAAAGGCTTGGCTTCGATTAAGGGAATCTTTACAGGAAGCGTATGAAGACTGTTGCCGAGGCAAGACTTCCAGTCAACAATTCCAGGATTACATTCCCATCGCTAACGAAGACTTGGACTTACTTACAACGGAACTGATAGAGAGAACCTACAAACCAGGAACCTCTACCTGTTTCCTTGTAAGATTTCCTAAACTTCGAGAAGTATTTGCAGCAGCCTTCAGAGACCGTATCATTCATCACTGGATTTGTATGCGGTTGGTGCCTCATTTTGAAGAACTCAATGAAAATATCGGTAATGTAACTCATAACTGTCGAGTTGGGTTTGGGACTAAATCGGCAGTTGATGGGGTGTTTGAAGCAATCAAAGAAGTCACCTTCGATTATGGTATGGAAGCCTACTTGTTCAGAGGAGACTTGGTAGGCTTTTTCATGTCATTACCCCAGCGCCGTATGTGCGATAATTTGATTGATTTTGCACAAGACGAATATCATGGTGATTTCAAGAATCTTCTGATATGGCTACTGGATGTGGTTGTGATGCACCGTCCTGAATTGAACTGTGTATTTAATTCAGACCCAAAAGATTGGGCTGGATTGGCTCATAACAAATCATTGTTCCGGACTGGAGAGGGGCGTGGTGCCCCAATCGGGAATCTTACCACTCAATTATTTGCCAATTTCTTTATGGCCGATTTCGATGCCTTTATGGTGGATTGCGTGAAAAAACTGAGAGCAAGAGGCATCAGGGCTGCTTATCATCGTTTTGTGGATGATTTCATCTTGGTTTGCAATGATAAAGAAGCATTGAAGTGGTTGATACATGCTGCTGAAATTAAGATAAAATCTATGGACTTGGTAATCCATAAGGACAAACGATATTTCCAGCCGGCCAGTCATGGAGTGCTATTTGTTGGCACATATATCAAGAATGGCCGATTGTATTTGAGTAACAGAACTATTGGGCGATTCACTAATAAAGCCAAGGAAATTGCTGAATTTATGAAACAACCAGCAAAAGAAATTACTTCAGCTGACCTTGACCATATTCTTGCGACCCTCAACTCATATCTGGGTTTCTGTAAATATCGGCAAACTTATCGAATCCGTCGTAAAGCCATGCAACCGCTTATTTACTCTCAAGAGTTTAAGAGGTATTTCAAAATCGACAGAAATGTCTCTAAAGTTACCTTGAGGAAACAATGGAAGACTATTATTAGATAGAAGAATATATTATGAAACAGATTTGCAAATTCAATACACGACCGGCCACTATCAATAATGGCGGGCATAAAAAGGGACACTGGATAGTGTGGCTCAATCTCCAGGTATCAGAAATTGAGCAACTGTCAGAAAATCAGGATGAGCGCTTTCAGGCTATAACGGAACGATTGGTGTTAGCCGATCGTTCTATATCAGCATTTCTTGATGCCGTAGATTCAGCCCATATCGCAGAGGCGACCACTGAAGAACTGGAAGCGATTTTGCGATTCTTCCAGTCTGAAAATGACGTTGAGGCATGGAAAGCGATTCGGAAAATGCAGATACAAGGTTATGACAATAGCGAAAAAGTCAATCTCTTTTATTTTGACGGCCTTGCCCTTTGGCTTGATAAGGCAACCAGAGTGGGATTGGTCAATTCCATAACCATTGAGAAGAAGGCTAAGCGTGGCACAACTTGTTTATGGTTTGGAAGCCATAGTGTCAAAATCAATGTTGATGTTGCTCTGGAAATCTTGTCGCAACTTGAATTGTATGCGCATGAATGTTATAATGTTACCGCACAGCATTTGGCTCAAATAGATAAATGCAGCACAGTTGAAGCTCTTAGGGCATTTAGTATTTGTGCTGATTACCCTGAAATACTTCAGCTTAAAAATGCAGAATAAAGCTTGGTTTTGACACCATGCCATGAGCGTTTTGACTATTCTTCATAAAGACTTAAAGTACAATGGGCACAATAGCAAAAGGAGAAATCACACTTAGTCCGGTGAACGATGCTTATACAGTATTGCTCACTCCGTCTTCGTGTTCTATTTCTGCTGATTTTGATGGCTCAAACCCCAATCTAACCAATGCAAAAGGCACTATTACGGTTAAACGTGGAACCAAAATAGTGCCATTCAAAGTACGTCAAGTTGTATATTCTTCTGCTGGAATTTCCGTAAGTTGGTCATTTCAAGAGGTTACAACGCTGCCCTTTGCGATAACTAAACTCGCTAATACTATTTTAGACGGTTATGTGAAATTCCAAATTACCACACAAGACGGTTTCAATTATACAACCGAAGTACAATTCTCTTTCAATGTAGTACGTGAATCGACCATGCTTGATTGGATTCAGGATTGGGAGGGCAGTAAAACCAAAGTTGGTGGCACCTATATAATGACCCCCAAGCTGTTCGTTGGTAAGAAAGAGGCCGTTCTTGACACTTCTGGCACTCAGCCAACATGGAAAGAAGGAGCATTGACAGGCGTGTACATCGGCCCAGATTTGCTTGCTTCAGGTGAGAGCAGCAATGGTATTTATGGTTATCTAAAAAGCCAAGAAATCTTTCATCTAAATGGAGATGGGGGAATGATTGGTGGATGGAGTATTGACTCTTATGGTATCTCCAGCAAAGAAGGTAGGCTTCAAATTCTCAGCAATGGTGTAATTCGCGCTATCAATGCAGAAGGAGACGCTATATGGAGTATCGGAGAAAACGGTGAAGCCAGTTTTGCGATGGAGAATGTGAGATTTTATGCAAACGGTGACGCCGAGTTCAAAGGGAAAATCACATCTCAGGAAGGCTCTATAGGTGGATGGACCATTGAAGAGGGGCGTATTTATAATATTCCTATTGGAATATCTGCTGCCCGGAAATATATTGCTATTGCAAACGTGAGCAAACTTGAACCCGACAGTGAATGGGGAGATGACCATTGGGGGTGGATGCGTGGATATGGCGGCGCCGCATTATATTATAGCTCCAGCAATAATTTTGGCTTTGTAGCGTATGGAACAGGTGGGGATAATTTAGTTTTTTCCGCTGGTTCTACCAATTGTATTGCCGGCTGGAACTTCGATACAGAAGCAATTTGGTCTGGTGATAAGAATAATACTATTAAGGGATATGCTACGAATGGCATAACAATTGGCTCTAATGGTTTGCGTGGTATCAAATGGTATATTGACGCAAATGGAGACGTGTCGTTTATGGGAGGCAAAATCACATTCTCTGCTGCTGACAATGGCGGTGAGATTGTGGGGTGGAAACTTAATGAAAGCCGCTTCTCTACGGATAAGATAACTCTTGTGTCAGATGACGCAAACACTGGGCTATATATGTCTGCTGCGGCAAATTCCCAGTTCAATTCCAGGTCTGCTGCATCATTGGAAAACTTTATAGATTCCTATGGTGGCATTTACTTGAAGGTTAAAGCTGATAGTGCGGACCTTGCTGCATACGATTTGAATGGCAAACGCATTTTCAAGATTAAAAGTAATGGTGTCAGTCATATTGCCGGCTGGAACTTCGATCACGCGACCCTCTACACTGGTACTGCCGCAACTTCTGGATATACAAACACTGGAGAAATCACTCTTGGTTCTACAGGATTGCGTGGCTATAAGTGGCGTTTTGAGAACGATGGTTCTGGCGCATTGGCTGGTGGTAAGATCAATTGGGATGCGGATGGCAATCTCAATGTTGATGCCAAGATTAGCGCAAACAATATTACTGCTGGCACTATATCTACTGCATCTATTCAATGTGAAGGAAAATGGGCTTTACTTACAGATGGCTCAGGATATTTAGCATCCAACCATCTATTTTGGGATGATAATGGTAATCTAACCGTAGAAGGAAAGATTGTTGCTACATCTGGTAGTATTGCGGGGTTCAAAATTTCATCAGGGTGCATCGGGGTTGAAAGTTCAAGTAATTCCGAACCAGGGTCAAATTCGCAAGCGAATTGGGCTGCTTTAACAATTTATAAAGATTTCTTTAAGGTTGGAGGAGCTAAAGGATATGTCATGTTTGGCAATGATGTCATTCCGAGCTCCGCAGGTGGCGCTTTCACGGCAGTTGGTCGTATTGTCAATAATGCTCTTAATACTTTTGGGTATTATGGATTTGATCAAGCAAATTACGGTTTGCTAATCAATGTTACCGGTGGTACGAAAAACTATGGTATAGAATCAAACGCTGCTTTGAAGGCTCCTGCATTTATTAACACAAAAGCTAAAATGCTTACTTTTGGGAGTGGATCCTATACTGTTGATTTCTCGCAATATAATATTATTTTAATGTATTACAATCAGCCGGATTATAGCGGTACAGAAGTAACTCTCCCAACGGAATCATCCGTGGCTAAACAATTTGGCCTAAGCACTCTTCCAGATGACTTTGCTACTATAGTGACTTTTAGAGTAAGACCTGGTTCAAAGAAGATCATATTGAAAGGAATTTATAATCACAATGAAGGAGTGCAAGATTACGAAATGGCTTCTGGAGATTCTATAACAGTGTTAATTAGCAAAATTGACGGTTTTAGATACCAAATACTAAATCATTCAAGTTAATGCGTAGAGATATAGAAATACATATTATAACTGGTGATGTTGCCATCAGCCCCCGGAATAAAATCAGATTGAGAGAGTTTCGGTGGGTTGATGAGCCGACATTATTATCTCGTTATATTTATGGTGAGATAGATGTGCCATATACACTTAGCGAGCGCACCATACTTAATCAAGGGGTGTGCTTCGTAATTCCTTATACACCGAAATACAAAGAGTTCATGCTCCGAATCCGGCGTGTAAATGAAGATGGAACATTTGTCTATGTCAACAACGATGTAGATGGTTCCCAGTGGTTTCTTGTTAAGTCACAAGTGTATGGCGCCACATTAAGAAATGTATTTGCATCAGAGTTGCCTTCTATATCGGAGAATGGATTCTTCGTCATACTCAAAAATGGTATTGCTCAATTATATGCCAGCAGTCAATCCGATTTTAATATCATCAAGGCTGGACGACAGAACGCAAACTGCCTTCTTGCTTGTTTCCCTGGTGGCAACTATCGTTACCCATTGACGGGCGTTGGTCTTGCTCGATGGATTAACTCAAACAATGTAACATCAACCAGTCTGACCAAAGTACTTCAGGATGAATTTGGTGCAGACGGCGTAACGATTCGTAATGCCGCCTACAATTATGAGACCAAGCAAATGGAGTTGGACGCAAAAGATTTGGAGGGCTAAACTATGGGCGTATATACAGTAAAACCGAATCAGAATTTGTTTGATGTAGCCCTGCATTTGTATGGCAGCATCGAAGGACTATTTGACCTTCTCATTAGTAACCCGGAACTCAATATGACTTCAGACCTTGTGTATGGTCAAGAACTCATATACCATGAAGATTTTGTATTGAATGAATCAGTTGTGAGCGAGTTCAAAAAACAAAATATCATCCCCTCATCTGGAGCACGTAAAGTCTATTTCAAACGTCCTGGTGAAGATTTGATATTCCTTGTAGGAGTCAATGCGGATATGACCTTCACTTCCTTCAAGGTTGCGGGAGAAGGCATAATGATTATTGATTGGGGAGACAATACGGAATTGGAACGTGTACAATTAACCGTAGCTGTACAATCTATTGAACATTATTTTGATAATGAGACAGAAAAGAGACGCATCCGCATTTATGGAGACACCCAAACGCTAAAATTCACTCAGCTCGATACAACAGGGTTAGCTGGAGCTTTAATTCTTTGCAAGCCTGTTGTTGTCGATGAATATGCTTGCACTAATCATGGGTATTCATTGGTAGGGTTATCTATGTTTGAGGGCACATATAAGATAGACCTTCATTCGACTACTATTGACAGTCTGCTACCGATAGGCGATATGAGCCTTCAAGAACTTGACTTGACAGATGTTCGTTTCCTGCATGATAACACTGTGGACGATTATCTTGAATATATTGTGGCTCATCATGCCGATCGTCGGCCTTGCACTATATGGCTGACAACAGAGCCTTCAGAAAGAGGATATGCAGCTATCAATATAATTCTAAATGAGCCGGAGTGGAACATTTCAGATACATGGAAATTTTATATTAACAATCAATTATATCAACCTGACAATGGCACGAACATTAAGTGAAATATATGCTGAGGCAAAAGATAGTCGCAACCAGTATCTTGAGCTCACAGAGTTCGAGAACAGCTCTAAGATGTCTGTAATTGACGCATTTACATGGGTTACATCGGCGTGCATCTGGACGTTTGAAAATGTCTTGGATGTATTTAAGATTGATCTGGCGAAAGACCTTCAGAATCGAATCAATGGCACTCCGGCATACTTTGCCAATGCTCTATTGAAATATCAATCTGGCGATGAACTGGTGATGAATGAAGATGGAACAGCTTTTTCTTACCCTAATATTGACGCCTCTAAGCGTGTTATTACGAAAGTTGCGTATTTTGAGGAGGAAGAGGCTGGGTTCCATGATAAGCTGGTTCGTTTCAAGATAGCGACAGGAAAGCCCGGTGCCTATGCTCGTATTGAGGAGGACGAGTTGATTTCAATCCGGGCCTATCTCAATCAAATATTGTTTGCCGGCCAACATGCTAAAGTGGTTAGTCGCATTGGTGATGTATTGATACCACGGGTAGTTGTGTATTACGATGGTGCTGTGACCGAAGATGAGATATATCAAGCAATTGAAGATGCCCTCAATGAATATATCGCTAATATCGAGTTTAATGGTTTAGTGTATGCTCAGAAAGTAATTGACAGCATCCAGAGTGTTGAACACGTTACTGATGTGTCTGTCTCTTCAGACGATACTGACCATCAAGGCATATTTGTTGCCAAGTATGACGACGATAATCATCTTATCAAAGATGAAAATGGCAATGTCCAGACTAAAATTGGACGCTACTACATCCCTAATTCTGGCTATATCAAGCAGAGCTCTTGCGCCGATGAGGAAGTGAATATTCCTTTGTGGCGTGATACAATAATTCTTAAACTGGAAGATAACGTATGAGGTACTTTATCAACTTCGACAAAACGATAAATCAGCTTGTGCCTTACTATATAGGAGGGCGCAAACTGATTCTGTATCTGCAAGCATTGATGTCCCCGTTACGGCATGTCAATGATGGCTTTGTAGAATATGCCAAAGAAACGAGAATCGAAGCTGCTATGACCTCTCAGATTTTTAAGTTTGAATGGTACCTCAATCGTAAATTCAAAAAGTATTTTGCGAATGGTGGGCGAATTGCGATTAAAAACTCTGAAGCATTAGGCACTCCGATTTATCACGAATCAGCCAACATTGATGTGGAGCAAAATATATTAGTGTACCACGACAAAGAGGCTGGTGTTACTCGCCAATTGATTCTATATCGTAGTGATGAGCAGACAGAAGAAAGCTCTGTTAGTTTTATCGTTACGACACCCCAAATTGATACGAAGCTTATTACAGAGCAAAAATATGTCGCAATGCTGAAATATGTCATAGACAGGTATCGGCTTGCAAATAAAACTTATATCATCAAATACGATTGAAATGAAAGAATTTAGCGCACAAACCGGTGGACGTTACACCTATGCCGACGACCTGGAAAACCTTCAGGATTTGGCGTTAGCTTTTGCTCAGATTTTTGATGACTGTGACAATTTCATTGTAAGCGGTTGTGAAATTACAGGCAGTGCTATCAGTGCTGGCTATGTGTTCTTGAATGGAAAATTCCGCTATTTCTCAGGTGCTACAGGTATCACGTCATGGCCCCAGTACATTTATGAAGCCAATTTTACCGAAAATATGCCTTATGAAAGCGGTGGCTCAAAGGTTGGCCGTAATATTTATGGATGTGTCATAGGTAAGTCTGTCCCCGTAAAGCAAGACGAGCTCACTGGTAAAGCCCTTCAGTCTATTGCAATGCCTTCAACAGGCGGGCTACGCATGAAGGACGCCTTTATCGGTAAATACGCTCTTTTGCTCAATCCTGCAAGCAGTTCGCAAACTGTCAACAGTGTTGTAAATTTTGCCAAGGCAATCAATGCTAATGGCGATGTTACGGTCAACAAGAGTGTCACTATTAAATCTGGTGCAATCAAAGCAGAGATAAACTATAGCGGCAGTACGCTTAATGTCAAATACACCGGCAATACGAATAATTATCAATTGTCGTTAGAAGACGGCGTGGGTCTTCGCTTTTATGCAAATGGTACTTTGATTGCCACCATTGGAGCATCTGCTATAACTTTCAGCAAACCAGTATCAGCAAATGAGGGCATGTTTGGTGGGCTCGTACTGACTGCTAATAACTTGTATCAAGGAACGGCCAATGCTACCAGTGAGTTGGCTATCAATGTATGCGGTTATAACGGCGGTATCACCCAGTTCAGAACCACCCATATCGGAAATGGTAAGGGAAAAATTCTGTTTAGCATTGTCGGTTCTGAAGGAAGTGCCAATATATATGGCGTGACAAAAATAGAGGCTGGCGTTACTGATGGGTTAATCCTGAAAGCAAATGCTCAGAAAGAAAACAATAGTCTGACTAATGCTATTTCTTGGCGTGACTCACTCAATAATGTTATGGCCCGCATTGGCTTTTTGAGCACCACAGATCAAGTATTCTCTATTTCGGCACCATCATACAATCTCAGTATTATGGGCCACGCCAGCGTAAACATTGGTCCGGCTATTATGGAAGATGGCGTATTGCTTTCTGAGAAATATGTGCTGGCTACCAATTTCACTAAAGAATTGAATAAGAAAGCTAACACAGCAGATGTTTACACAACCACTCAGGCAAATGAGAAATTTGCGATAAAAGTCGGTGGGTTATCGCAGTTTGTATCAGCAACCGTTACTGCGGCCGATTGCCGTTCTCATATAGGCGCTATTGGCAAAAGCGACTTGAGCTCGTATGCAAAATTGTCAAATTGCCTTTCTGATATGGCAACAAGTGATGCACAGAAACAGAAGATCCGCAACAATATCGGAGCCGCTGGCGTAGGCGATTTCCAGCCTAAATTAACAGATTCTGGTTGGAAATGGATTAAGGATTCGCTGTATGTACGTCAAATTGGCAATATCGTGTGCATACAGGGTTCTACTAAAACAGTACATTCAGGCACAGTGTTTACTATACCAAACACTATAGCAGCCCCAAGTCATGCAGTTAAACATAGCATTGCTCTCTCCAATAAAAAATCCTGGGTATGCAAAATTGCAGCCGGCCAAAGGGCTTGCACAGTTGTTTATTGTGATGGCAGTTGTGGAAAATCAACAGAATTTTCAATTACTTATATGGTATAACAATGAAAACGTACAATTCACCCGCACAGACTCGTAACTTGCGAGAAATTGAGGCCGCAGCCGCCTCTCAAGTAATTAACATTATTCCTACAATCAATGGCGACATTCAACCCGTACAAGCCGCAGAAGAAGGGGAAGAAAAGAGGACGGAAACCGAAACCGAAGCCCCAGGCAAAAAAACGCGGTCGAAAAAGAATACTAAGGAGGTTTGATGAAGTCCCTCTTGGCTATAATTTGCGATTGAACGCTCCATTAGAGTTCGACCTTATTATGCAAGTAGTCGGCTCTAATGGAGTCCCAGATGCAGATTTGGTGGAAGCCATTAGCTATTCATCCAAAAATCCATATTTCAGGACTATGGATTTCAGACGAGTTCTGATTTTATATAGAAATGAAGGCTGTTATGCAGAACACCCCAAGAGACCGCCAAAGCCTCAAACTATTGTGGCTGCGATAAATAAGCGAAAAAATATGATGAAAGGATAATTTCAAGAATAGTCTGAAAATTGGTGCGAATGAGAAAATTGTTCGCACTTTTTTTCACGCTCTTGAAAATTTTTGATTAACTTTGCACCGCATTTCAAATTGACTTCGTACAGAATTTATTTATTAAAACTATGCAAACTCCTATAAATGAAGGATTTTACCGTGTCTGTACGAAAGCTTACAGACTTAGAACTTTTACAAGAGGCGTGTGCTACGACATTTTTGGGAACCAGTCATGCGACACTAAGTTCTCTTTATAAGTCTGAGCACTCTCCAGTACGCACTCAGCTATTTTGGATTAGCCTCAAAAACATTCCTCTTTACATTAGTACACACTTAATTCGTCACCATGTTGGTTCTGTTCCTTTTCAACTAACTTGTCGAGATGATAGAAACGGGGGCAACCCTGGTTTGCCCGGCAAGGTGGATTTAATTATTGAGCGTATCAGAGGATTGGTAGATACTTGGCATAATGGTGGTGCATTTATTAGCAACCATCAGCATGAGGTAGATGCAATCTATGAAGAACTGGAGTGGCTTAAAAATAATGCTGACAGAGAAACCCCAGTAAACCTCAGTCTATGTATCAATGCCCAATCATTGATTGATATGTCGAAGTTGAGATTGTGTACTGGATGTGCGTCTCCCGGTACTGTAACCGTGTTTCAGGCGATCAAAGAAGAGATTGTAAAAATTGACCCGGATTTGGCTTCAGTAATGGTTCGTAAATGCGTATATCGAGGTGGCATTTGCGGAGAGCCAAGATGCTGTGGGTTTAACGGAACTCAGAAATTCCGTGAAGAATTGTCTCGATATTTGTCAAATTTCAATCAAAAGCAAAAAGGGTTATTCCATGAAAACTGTAATTAAACGCGATGGCCGTAAGGTGCCGTTTGACCAGATGCTTATCACTAAGGCGATTCTCGCTGCGATGAAAGAAGTTGGTACAACAGATGAAGACTATGCAATCAAAATCGCTAACAAGATTGCAACCAAGTGCCCCAATGAAATTTCCGTTGAGGAAATTCAGAATCTGGTGGAAGAGAGCTTGATGGCTTCCAAATATAAAGATGTAGCGCGTGCGTACATTTGCTATCGTAATGAACGTAGTAAGGCCCGTCATCGTGAAAGCGACCAAACCATCCTCAGCATTATCGCTGCTGAAAAGAACGACATCACTCGTGAAAACGCCAACATGAACGCCGATACTCCTGCCGGCATGGTAATGAAAATCGCCAGTGAACGAAGCAAGGAACTGGTAGATGATTATCTTTTGTCCGAAGAAACAAAGCAAGTTGTTGCTGACAACATCCTTCATATTCACGACAAGGATTATCTGCCTACCAGAAGTTTGACTTGCATCCAGCATCCCGTAGATAAAATTTTGAGCGGAGGTTTTCAGGCTGGACATGGAGAATCACGTCCGGCTAAACGTATTGAAACCGCAAGCATTTTGAGCTGTATATCTATGGAGTCGGTTCAAAATGTCATGCACGGAGGCCAGGCTATTCCAGCATTTGATTTCTACATGGCACCTTATGTGCGTGTTACTTTTAAGGAAGAACTCAAGAAGTTGGAAACGGTTAATGAGGTTGACTTGTCCGAAGCCTATGATGCACCTTATGATGATTTCCTTATCAGACCTTTGGATGGTATGAAATCGTGGGAACGTATGGTACAGCACGCTATGAATGAAACTGTACGCCGTGTACATCAGTCTATGGAGGCTTTCGTACATAACCTGAACACCATTCATTCCCGTGGCGGTAATCAAGTAGTCTTCAGTTCTGTCAATTACGGTACTGATACATCGGCAGAAGGCCGTTGCGTAATCCGTGAACTGCTGCTGACTACAGAAAAGGGAATTGGCAACGGCTCTACTGCTATATTCCCTATCCAAATTTGGAAAAAGAAACGGGGTGTAAGCTATCTGCCTGGTGATCCAAACTATGACCTTTACAAATTGGCGTGTCGCGTAACGGCCAAACGCTTTTTCCCGAACTTTGTTAATCTTGACGCGCCGTTCAACCAGCATGATAAATGGCGTGCAGACGACCCCAAACGCTACATGTATGAAGTAGCCACGATGGGATGCCGCACCCGTGTATTTGAAGACCGTCATGGCGAGAAGACTTCTGTGGGTCGTGGCAATCTCAGTTTTTCGACTATTAACCTTCCAGGCATCGCTTTGAGTGTTCGAGATATAGAAGATGAGAACGAACGTATCATCGCCTTCTTCGATAAGCTTAATAAAGCGATGACGGTAACGGCACGGCAGCTACTCGACCGATACGAGTTCCAGTGCACCGCTAAAGCCAAACAATTCCCATTGTTGATGCAGGGTTTATGGGTCGGTTCTGAAACTCTTGGTCCCAATGATGAGGTAAGACCAGTACTTAAACATGGTACCTTGGGAATCGGTTTTATTGGCCTTGCAGAATGTCTTGTAGCACTCACGGGTAAGCATCACGGAGAAAGTGACGAGGCTCAGGAACTTGGCCTGAGAATTATAGGCGCTATGCGTAATTGCGCCCAAGCATTTTCCGACCATTACGATATGAATTTTTCTGTTCTTGCAACACCAGCAGAAGGTCTTTCCGGCAAATTTACAAAGAAAGACAAGCAGAAGTATGGCCTCGTTCCTGGTGTGACAGACAGAGAATATTACACCAATTCAAATCATGTTCCAGTGTACTACAAATGTAGCGCTGCGCATAAAGCACAGATAGAAGCGCCCTACCACGAATTAACTCGTGGTGGACACATCTTCTATGTCGAGCTGGATGGTGATGCAACACACAATGTAGAAGCCGTAATGAATGTGGTGGATTTGATGGACAAGTTCAATATTGGTTACTGTTCAATCAATCATACCCGCAACCGTTGCCTTGATTGTGGATATGAAGATGCTCAAAAGGAACTTCATACATGCCCAAATTGCGGAGGCGATAACATAGATACCCTTCAGCGTATTACCGGTTATCTTGTAGGCACAACAGATCGTTGGAACTCTGCAAAACTTGCAGAACTAAAAGACCGGGAGACACATGAGTAATATACTATATGTAGCTAAGATTGTCAGCTCAACCTCAGTTGATGGGGTTGGGCTGCGCAATTCCCTGTATGTGTCTGGGTGTAATTTTCATTGTCCCGGATGTCATAACAAGGAATGGTGGCCATTGGAGTCTGGGCAGGAAATGACAATTGAGGAAGTTTATGCAGCTCTTAATGTTGACGACTTCAATATTTCCATTCTTGGCGGCGAACCTCTTGTGCAGTACCCAGCAATTCTTGAACTGTGCCGATCCATCAAAGAACGCACTGATAAAACCATTTGGATATGGACCGGATATGAAATGGCACAAGTTAAAAGCTTGTTTAACGACCTGATAAAATATGTAGATGTCATAGTTGATGGGGTTTTCAAAGAAAACTTGCGAGATGCGACGCTACCATTTAGGGGATCGAAAAATCAGCGGATTTATGAGATTGTGCATAATCCGGAAATCCGCATTACTGATATATCTGACAGGTTTGATTAGTGTAATAAGCAAACACTTTCAAAAATAATCTTTTTAATATAAATGAAAATGTTAAATACTTGATTTACAGCAATAATGCAAAACGTATTTTCAAGCCCTTAAAAAATTTTTGCCCAAAAATTTTGTTAGGTTGAAAAAATGTCTTAACTTTGCAGCGCAATCAATAATAACGAATGAATATGACATGATTAGAAGTAAGGGCATAGTCGAAGTCCATGAGGGCTATGCCGACACCAGCGAGCTTGAAGAGGCTGTGGACATTCTGCCAGATGGAGAATATGGTTATCTCCTGTTTGACAAGAACAAGAACCGCTCGCTACCTCAGTTGAAGTTTCTTTTTGGGTATTTACTGAAAACTCTAAGTGAAGAGTTAGAAGGCAACCCAGATCCGGAAGCACTATACAGTTATTTTGAAGAGCTTTATGCTCCGATTCATCGCTGCAAAATCCCAGGAGAGGCAAATGTATTTGAATACTTTGACCTTAAAAACGAACCAGCAACTGAGATGGATTATGTTATTGAAAAAATTATCCATCATGCCAAGACAGAATGGGGTATTGACCTGCTTTCCCGCGAAGGGATTAAAGCTGCTGAAGCAGCAGAACTTTATGCAGGTGCCTATGCTGATACTTGGAAGAATTATCAAAGGAAAGTCTAAAAGACAATTCTCCCATGATGGAACAAGAAAAAAAAGCACGTACACTCCATGACGTGTTTGCGGCATCCCAAGAAACATTTGATGACGCAAAGAAAAAGAGTGCAGAAGAGAGCAGCAAACGCGCCTCGTTTTTCCGTTTTGCCAAAGATGGCACTTATGCTATTCGTATTCTTCCTTTGGCACCAGTTCAAGACCAGGATGGTAACTTCTTACCGTTGGAACGTAAGGGCTATGAATATCCGCTTCGTTCCTTGATGCTCAAAATTGAGAACGACAAGAAGCTGGTGAAGGGTAAGCCGTCTATTACCTATGTTACAGTTTGTAACGCCAAGTATGCCTTTAAGGAAATCAACGCAGACCTTATTGACACCTATGTTTCTGTGGCATGTGAAAAGTACGCAGACGATGACAAGCTCTGTAAGAAGTTGCGTGAAGGCAGTTTTTCCGGTGGCTTGAAGTGGGATTCGCGTCGTTGCATGTATATCATCGACCTTGACAATCCCGGCGATGGCGTCCAAATCCTCCAGCTTTCTTATTCACAGTACAAAGACCTTGAAGAGCGCAAGTTGAACTTGTGGGGCAAACTGAACAAAAACGGAAAGATGGTGCCATGCCCTATTTCTTCTATTGACTCAGCTTATCCTGTTGAAATCACTCGTAAGACTGAGAATAACAAGCCGGCATACAGTTTCAACATCGACACCGTATCTGATAAGGATGTTCTGGACGAAGCTATCCTCCAGCAACTGATTGACATGCCTCGTCTCCCGGAGCAAATTTACCGTTACACTCGTTATCATTTGGAGGCTACTGTTGCTTATCTCAGCCAGCTTGATGAGAAGTTTGACATCGATGTGATGAGCGAAGATAAGGTTCAGAACTGTATTGACCAGATCAAGACCTTGCTGCCGGCAGACGATCAGTCTCACTTTACTCTTGGTGAGGGTAAAGAGGATGAATCTGATAGCGATTCTGCTAATGACATTGATTCTCTGTGGGCTCGTTACGATGCTCTTTGCAATGATGACCTCGATGACCAGACTGCTGAAGGACAGGAACTTCGCACTGACATTATGGCTTATATTGAAGCGCATGACCTTGACGTAAAAGTAACTCGTAAGAAATCCAATGAAGACATTCTGAATGAAATCGAGGATGAACTTGCCACAGCTGCCAACAATAGAGGTAATGAAGAAGAGGAAGAGGAGGAAAAGCCCGATCCTGCGCCTAAACGCCGTCAGACCCCTGTTGAAGAAGAGGAAGACGATGCAGAACCCGCTCAGCCAGCCGATGAGGAAGAGGATGATACGCCAGAGCCTGAACGTCCCCGTTCACGTCGTGAGCGCAATGATGACACCAATGAACCGGCTGCACGTGCAAGTCGCCGTGGAGCCCGTCCACCTCGTCGTCGTGATTAAATAACAACGCACTTTAATCGAAATGTTCACCCAGTTAAATCTGGGTGAGCATTTCTTAAAACACAATTGATTATGTCAAAGAAATCTCCCTGTGCGTTGTTGATAAACGATATTCACGCCAGCAAAGATAATATAGCTGAGTTTCGCAAGAACTGGAATGAGGCTTTACAACTCTGCAAGCAGAACGAAATACAGTATCTGATTGTAGGAGGTGATATGTGGCTTTCACGCAGCGCTCAAACTTTGGATGTCCTTATGGCAGTCCGTTGGGCCATTTTGGAAGCCACAAAGCAATATGGGCTTTATGTTATTATCGCAGAAGGCAATCATTGCAAGGTTAATCTGGAAAACATGGAGGGTTACAGCCATGTGTTCTCTGACTATGAGAATGTGGAGGTAATCAATGACTTTACCGAGATTGATTTATCTGATGAACTCTCTCTGTATGTGATGAGCTATTTCCCCGAAAGCGGCTCATTCATTGAGAAATTAGATTCCCTTCAGCAAGAATATGACATTGACAGCCAGAAAAAGAATGTATTATATATCCACGAGGGAATACGCGGAGGCTTAGCTACTCCAAGTGATGATGAACTCCCGGCTAATATCTTTAAGGGTTTTGATTCTGTATTAGTGGGTCATTATCATAATCGTAAACAAATTCCTGGCACACAAATCGAATATATTGGCTCTTCTCGTCAACACAACTTCGGTGAAGATGAAGAGAAAGGCTATACTATACTTTACACAGATGGCTCTACTAAGTTTGTCAAGAACGAAGTGAACCAGCGATATAGGGTTATCGAAGTAGATGTAGCAGATATGGACGATGATTTTATGGAAATGCTGGCTAAAGTTAAGGCCGATAGCCGCTATAAAGTCAAAGTTCGCGTAAAATGTAATTCTGCCCAGTCGTCCTCAGTCAATAAGCAACAGCTTGCTGAAGCCGGCGCCAACAAAATTGAGCTTGTTACTGAACAAACGGAAGTTATGCACACCGATCATCAGAGCATCACACAGAAGTTTGACAAGTCAGGCATTAAGGAGGAGTACACTAACTTTTGTACTCAAAAATCCATCGATAATCAGCTTGGTCTCCACTATCTTGATAAACTGAAGTAAGTATGTGGCATCTGAAATCTATTCATGCTAAAAATCTTTGCTCGTTCTTGGAATTGGATTATTCTCCGAAACAAGGCGCAGCAACACTGATATTTGGAAATAACCTCGACAGTGATTCCCAGAACTCTAACGGCTCTGGCAAATCTGCATTGATAGAGGCTATTGCAATCGGACTTACCGGAGAGCCACTTCGCAAAGTAAACGCCGATGAAATTATAAATGACACTAAAGACGAAGCGACTATTGGCATCGTTTTAACCAATGATGTGCTGGGAGAGCAAATGACAGTCAATCGCCGTCTTTCTCGTAAGCAGCCCCAGCAGATTCAAATTGTCAAGCAGTCAGGCCCATACGATACAGATACGGAAGAAATCAGTCAGGCTACAGTTGCGGATTACAATAAGTATATCCTTGATCAGATTGGCTTATCAAAAGACGATATTTTTGGGAATTTTATCTTGACTGCCCGTAAGTATAAGTCTTTTCTTGCCAGTTCAGATAAAGAGAAAAAAGAACTTATCAATCGTTTCAGCAATGGCGTTATGGTGGACCAATCAATTGAGGAGCTTCATGTCGATATGGAGCCCATTGAAGCAGAAATGAAAGAGGCAGACAAAGAAGTTGCGACTTGCACTGGCCGTGTTGAAGCATTAGGCACCGAAATAGAAAAGGCTATCAATGAATCTGCTGAGCGTAAGGCTTCCAACGAATCCCGCATTAAGAATTGGACTGAATTGATTGCTCAAAAACGGGCAGACATTCGTACAACCAATGATAATATCAACAAGATTGATGAAAGTCTTGGGAGGTTAGATGACCTTGATGCAGAAATGCAGGAACTCGAAAAAAGTGACAGAGGTGTCAAAGAATCCCTTCAGGTAATTGCAAATCAGTTCAAAACAAATGACCTTGCTTTAACAACAGATTATCTCCATGAGATGATTGTGCTTGACACTCAACTGGAGACCGCATCCAAAAATGCTAAAGTTTTGGCAGCTAAATCCAAAGAGCTCAGTGATGTGTTGGATGAACAAGAAAACGATTACAACACAACTCATGCGGAGCTTCAGTCTAAGCTGGAGAAGAATAGTGTCAATCGTGCAGAATGTACTGAGCATTTGGAGAAACTTAGTAAGGCTGTTAAGCGCCTTCAGAATAAAGCAGATTCGTTGAATGGTGATGAGCGTACAAAAAAACGCGAGGCCGCTTCTCTTGAAAATCAACTTGCCGGCGTTATTCAATGTCCTAAATGTAAGCACGAATTTACTCTCCATGCCCAGTTAGATATTGAAGCAGCCCGGAAAAATCTGAAATCAGTACAAGCCGCTATTGCTCAAATAGGCAAAGACCTCATTGAGAACAATAAGGAATATGACAAGACAGTTGCTGATGGAAAGAATCAACGGGACATAGAAACTGCGTTGAATAATGAGCGTAAACAAATTGAGCAGGATTCCGAAAAAGCGGATGCAACAATAAAGAAAGCCAGGCAAATTTGTTCGCAATGTGAAAAGGAGGTCGAAGAAGCTAATACCCTGCTTGCTACAATTAAAGACAAAATCTCAAAAATTCGTAAACGCATCTTTGACGAAGTGTTTGAAGTTATTGACAGTGCTTATAAGCGCCGTGAAAATCAAATCAAATCTTTAGAAGAGGATGTCAATACTATGAATGGCTCTATTGCATCCTACGAAAAGGCTATCGAAGATGCTCAGAACGCCTCAGAAGAGGATATGCTGGATTCTCTTAAGAAGAGTCAAGCCGAGTATCAGAAAGCCCTCAAGAAAGCCGTAGAAGCCAAGAATGAGGTAGAGAGTAGGCTTAATGAGCTGAAAGCTCAAGAAGCATATTTTATTGAGTTCAAAACATACCTCGCCAATACAAAAATCAATGCCATTTCCCAAATTACTAATGAGTTTTTGGAAACCATTGGCAGCGATATACGAGTTGCACTTTCGGGATATACTATTTTGAAATCTGGAAAAGTGCGCGACAAAATTTCTGTCTCACTTCTTAGAGACGGGGTTGATTGTGGTTCATTCGAGAAATTCTCTGCCGGAGAACGTGTTCGAGTAGAACTTGCAAGCATCCTGAGCATGAATCAATTGACGAATCTGAATTGCGAAGATGGGAAAGGATTAGACCTTCTTATCGCGGATGAGGTTCTTGACAGCGCAGATGAGCAGGGACTCGCCAGCGTTTTTAAGGCACTCAACCAAACGCAAATCACTTCATTAGTGGTTAGTCATGGTTTGACCAATGAGGGCTATCCCAACAAAATTACTATAACAAAAAGTAATGGGGTTTCCTCAATTTATGAAACAACAAACAACGACCACAACTGAGAAACTTACTCGTAATGAAGTGGCCGCACTCGACATCGCAACGCACACCGGCTTTTTCTGTTTGAATGAACGTGGCACATGGGATTTCACTGAATCTATGCGCCGTAACAACAATAAACAGCACAAGGCTTTTCGTGACACACTGATTGATTTCATCCAGCGTAACGGAATTAAGCAGATTGTGGCTGAAGATGTCAGTGTAAACAACCACTTCACTGATACACGCAAACTTTCAGAGTTTCGTGGAATTTTGTTTGAGGTGTGTGACACCCTCGACCTGCCTGAGCCCCATTTCATCAATCCGGCATCCCTTAAAAAGTTTGCCACTGGAGATGGAAAGGCTACAAAGGCAAAAATGATTGAGTTTTGCAAACTCAGATGGCAAATTGAGCCCGGCGATGATAATGAGGCCGACGCAATTCACATATTCTTCTGTTATATCAAGCGTTTTAACCTCTAATCATGCAGCCAGTTAATAATGTTTTTCCAAAGGAAGTTAAGAAGCATAAGAAGGTTTTGAACAAGCATCTGAAAGAGTTCTATCAATTATTGGACTCCCAGCCCCAACCTTCAAATGAGACAGTACGAGCTGAGTTCATAAGACATGAATCAGAGTGGCGTGTACACTGTGTCACCCACCGTCTTGGGACACGTATAGCAGATTTGTTTAATGCTAATGTGTCGCTCGCATGGGAACAAAAGTACACTCTACCGAACAAAAAGTAGATGTCGATTGCCTTCCAGAAGTAATAGCCCGCAGAACAGCTCTCTTCAATCAATACGTTCTGCCCTTCTCCAATATGATATACAAATTATGTAAGGATTATAGTTGGAGCCCGCAAAACGTAGAAGAGAACTATTCTGAGGTTATGGTAAACTTCTATAGAAGAATAGAGACATACGATCCGAACCGACCAATAAGAACGTGGATTCACATTTGTGTCAAGCGTCAGGTCTGGGCTTGTGAACGACAAAGAAATGCCCACAATAATAAGAGCGACGACAATGATATTGATGATTATAGGGACGAACTGTTGAATGATGATCATGTCAGTGAAAATGTTTTGGGTGTAGATAATTGGCGTGAGCATTATAGTCCTGATATAGTTGAAGTCATTGACGAACTAAAGCCAAGATACCGAGACGCATTGATACTCCAGGAAGCTGGGTATTCACTGAAAGAAATTGCAGAGATTGAATATACTAAAGGTTCATTGAAAACTCTCAACATTGATACTATTAAAAGCCGGCTTAGGTTGGCAAGACAATATTTAAGAAACAACCTTACTAAAGATGGTCAACGAATACCTCATCAAACAGACCCTGAAGATGTTCCATGAGATTGTAGTTAAGCTCATACATCCAGGTTGTCGGCTTCCACAAGGCGGGGAACCGACAAGAGTTATGCGTACAGCTCTCCAACGGGTTGAAAAGAAATATGGTGCCCTTACAGCTCAAAGAATAGTTGATTATGTGGTGTGCTCATCCTATGCTTTCAAGGATAGGGGTGCAAATTGGAAATTGAACCAAGTATTTGGACCGAAGTCTCTTGAACGATTTAACTCCGATAAAGGCCGTATGTTCTTTGAAAACAAATGGCTGGAATCTGAAGATTTGAGTCGGTCGTTACTGCTAAATATGATTGTTGACCGTAGCGAACACCCCAAGGCAAAATTCATTTTTGTCCCCAGTGAGGAAGGCACTAAGCAAAGGCTACTTAATAGAGAAGTCGGTTTTGCTATCTGTCAAACCTCTACATTGGGGTGGTCGCCATTGTCAACAGCATGTTCGGAGTGCCACTTTGTTGCAAAATGTAAAACAGAAACTCAAAAAAAATATCCGGAAATCTTCCGATTAAGAATAGAATATGTCAGCAAACAATAAAACAAACGTCCTTTCGGAAGCTTTCATCGAAGATTTGTTTATCACATGTATAGAGGACAGTTATATACTTTCGATGGTATGCGAGCATTTGGAAGAAGAACATCTCCCAGATCGCAATACAGCAGCTGTTCTCAAAGCTTTTAAGGACTATTATAGAGAATATCGACGAGTGCCGAATTACTCAATTATTCAGCAAAAGCTCGCTGGCAAGAATGGTGCTCTCAGATTTTGGAAGGAAGCCTATGATAACGGTGAAGCATTTGCTACTGATGAATGTCTTGGCTTGCTCGAAGAATATCTAAAACGTGTTGAATTTCAGAAAACATATAAGAAAGCCGGTGAGGTGTATAATCGAGAAGGGTTAGAAAGTGCCCAGCAACTGCTTGCAAAGCACGTGGATTGGATGCGTACATTCTCATTGACCGAATCAACTTATACCGATGTGATTGATACTTTTACAACACGGCATATTCAAAATCGTGCTAAAAACAATTCCCGTGGTACTATACGTGCTATCACACGCTTTTATATTGATGAGCTGGACAACCTTAACCAAGATAGGGATTTGCGTGGTCAACTTTCTTGCATCTTGGCTCCAACTGGTGTTGGTAAAAGTCATGCGGCTCGTTGGATAGGCTCCCAGGCTTGTATTGACGGTTTTAACGTACTCCATTTCCAGTTAGAAGGTAGCCGAGAGGAAGTTGAAAATGCTTACTCTGCGGCACTTGTTGCTTGTAATGCCTATAGTTATGAAAAGGGCTTTATCAAGGATAAGGACATGGATGCTTTTGCTAAAGAATTGGAAAGCATAGCCGGCAAATTGTACGTCAGAAGTTATCCAAAATTCAATCAGCATGTTTCCACTATCAATATCAAGGAAGCTATTGCTGAGTTTCGCAAGAACTATGGCGTTAAACCGGATATTATCCTCATTGATTCTATGGACTTATTGAACGATTCATCTGGTCGTAAGTATGGAGATAGCGGAGAGCGCCTGAAACGCATCGCTGTGGCAAATGACTTAAAGGATATTGCCAGTGAAGAAGAAGTCTGGGTGGTGACGACTTATCAGGCACGCATAGAAAACCCTGATTGGGTGAATGACGAAAAGAACGTATTAACGGAATACTCGTCATCGGAGGCTAAAGGAATCGCCCAGCCACTTACTCACTTGATTACTCTCAATCAATCCGCAAATGAGCGTCGTGAAAAGACAATGAGAATCCATGTTGCTAAGAGTCGTTTCTTCCCCAAGGGAGATACATTCAAAATAGCTACAGATTATGACCATGAAAGGTTCTTCGACCGGCAAAGAACAGCCAATCTTTAATATACGGAGGTGTTATGTATATAAGCAAGGAAGATAAAGAATACTTGATTCGTGAGCTTCAGGCAGAGCTTCACGCAAGGCTGGACGGCGGTCGTAAAAACCTAATAGTCCCCGAATGTATTTGGTGCGGTAAGACCGGTGGCAAACTTGGAATTTATGTTGGCCCTGAAAAGAATGGCAAAGTATTCGGTATGGCACATTGCTTTTCTTGTGGTAGAACTTGTAAAGACATTAACCGATTTGTAGAAGAAATTGGTCGATCTGATTTACAGGTTAAGGACACAGCCAAATTTACTCCAGTAGAAGTACCGGAGTTCTTCAATCTGGAAGAGGATGAGATTGATGATGAGCTTGTGGTCGTAGAAATGCCGGAATCTTGGAAACGGTGTTTCAAAAACCCATATTTGAAATCTCGCGGCTTTACCACCGATGATTATGCCTATTTTCCTGTTGGGACAACTCGCGGCCTAAACTTTAAGTTTGACGATTATGTGGTTTTCCCGATATATGATGATGGCGACATTGTAGGATATGTCTCCAGACATGTATGGAGCAAACAGGATATTGACGAATACAACGACAAAGCAAAACGTAACAACAAATATCAGATTCGTCGATACAACAATAGTATTGAAAACGATTTTGTCAAGCTCCTATACAATTATGATTCAATAATTGAGGATGAGACTGACACCGTAATATTGGTTGAGGGTATATTTGATGTCATTGCCCTTACCCGCAAACTGGATTTGTATGACAACCATCGTATAGTGGCAGTCTGCACATTTGGAAAGAAAATCAGCGATGCCCAGATTTATAAACTGCAAAGTAAGGGCGTCCACGACATCATCATAGGTTACGATACGGACGCATCAGACGCAATCAACGTGGCCGCAGACAAATTGAACGAGTACTTTGACAATGTAATGATTGCCAAACTCGTAGGTGAAGGTAAAGATTGGGATGAAAGTGATTTTTGGTCAATTTATGACAGCTTTGCTTATAATTTATATACACCCATAGAATATAAATTAGGTAATATATGAATGAAGAATGGAAAGCAGTACCGGGATATGAAGGCTTGTATGATGTATCTTCAATGGGGCTCGTGCGTAGTTTGGATAGATTTGTGAATAGCAATAAAGGAAGCCGGCGGCATAGAGGTCGCATTTTGACGCCTAATTTTAACCATAAATATGCCCGTGTGTCTCTATGCAAAGATGGGATTGTTACATATAAGAATATCCATAATTTAGTAGCTATGGCATTTTTAGATTATGACCCTGCTTCTGGATTAGTTGTTGATCATTTGGATAGCTGTAAATCTAATAATTGTGTTTCTAATCTTGAAATTGTTTCACAGCGCGAGAACATCAGAAGATCGTCAATAAAAGGAGAAATGAGTAAGCTGACAGACGAGCAAGTGAAAGAAGTTAAGAAATTGTATAAAACAGGTAAATACACTTTGGTTGATTTAGCTAAAAGGTATTGTGTATCAAGAATCACAATTTGGCGATATATCAATAATTGGTTTTACCGTAACTCTATTACTACACATGGCAAAATCAGATAGAATAATCGAATTGTATGAGTGGCTGGAGAAGAACAAAATTCAGTACACACAAATAGATGCAGAAGTTATTGATATTCCTGGGTTTGGTAAGGCGTATTTCCAAGACACCCAGCGTTCAACCTACAATTCAATCTTCCGCAAAGATACTGACGGTAACTTTATCTTTAATAGTTTGGTGCGTCCAGAAGAATTGCTGAATGATGGCATTGAGAATATCATTTTCAAATTCGGCGACAATTTCTACTATCACAACCTAAATCAAGATTTCAAATTGAATATCTTAAAGTACGTTGGTAAGCGGGCCCAGTTACAACATGACATCCCATTTGTAAATCTTGGGGTACACACCCCCTTTGAACTCTTAAATGGCAGTTTTATGCCGGAGGAATGGATTCGTAAGGCGAAGTATTTAGGTCATACCGCATTGGGGGTATGTGACTATAATACTATGGCCGCTTGCTTTGTATTTCAAAAAGGTTGTGACGCTGCCGGAATCAAGCCAGTGTTTGGTTATTCCCTTACTGTTGAGGCTGATGGATTTAACTTCGGAGCAAAGGTCTATGTTCAGACGCAACAAGGTTTTCGTAACCTGCTGAGAATCCAAAAAGCGATTATGGTAGATAATGTAGAAAACAAGACCATAGATATTTCAGAACTGCTTAATCGAGCAAAAGGCAATGCACTTGTGCTCGATAAATATGCACCCGCTTCTTTCGTGGGTAACAAGCAAGTGGTTGATACATTAACACAGGCGTTTGACCGCATTTTCTATCAAGTTGATTTATCAGAATACAAAGCCGAGCGTATTGACATCAAGGTTTTAGAAGCCACTAAGAAATACTTCCATGAATGGTATGACGACAGCAAAATGCCACGCCCTGTACTGCTTAGCGATGCGTATTATCTTGACTCAGACGACGCCAAGAATAAAATAATTCTCAACAAGGTAGCAGAAGGTGCCGCACACGAACAAAGCAACGACCAGTATTTCAAAGATATTGATGAGCATTATGCTTTGTTTGAGGCCCTATTTGGAGAAGACTGGGATATAGAAGGATTGTTTCGTGAATGTGCAGAGAACACGTTCATCATTGCAGACCATGCAGAAGGGCGTATGGACACTACCAGAAACTATATGCCGAAATACGATATGACTCTGGAAGAACTGGAGAAATATGGCACCACCCACAATATGTTCAATCAACTTTTGGAGGAAGGACTTCAGCGTTTGGCTCCTAAAGATAAAATGGATCAGTATCGGAAGCAGATGGAGTATGAGAAATACATCATTGAATCTACTGATAATGTGGACTATTTGCTTGTGCAGTATGATACTTGCAACTGGGCTCGTAAGAACAACATTTTTGTGGGTTGTGGACGTGGTTCTGCTGCCGGCTCTCTGCTTCTTTATTTGCTGGGAATTACACTAATAGACCCTATTAAATACAATCTCATCTTCGAGCGTTTCCTTCTTCCTGAACGTGCCGGACTGTCTCCAGCAGATACAACCATTATTGGTAACGACATGGATTCTAATCGTTATTTTGAGCTCACATTAGACGATGGCAAAATCATCAAAGTCGATTATGATGCTGAGTTCATGGTTAAGCGGACGGGAACAGAAGAGCCTATCAGAATATATGCTGATGAACTCCAAGAGGGTGATGAAATCATCTTTGATAACAAAGACATTCTTTTTACAATCAACGAGTTATAATTATGGAATTGACAGATGAAATGAGTCGTGCGTTTCAAATCATAGAAGAAACGACAGACAGCCTCTTCATTACAGGCAAGGCTGGAACCGGGAAGACTACATTCCTGAAGTACATAGTTGAGAACACTCATAAAAATATCATTGTGGCTGCATCAACCGGGATTGCTGCCATCAATGCAGGGGGTGTGACATTGCATAGTTTGTTTGGAATCCCGTTTGATTTACAAGGCCCAAATTCGCCTATCAAAGGAAAACTGTATCAAGATAAGTTTGAACTATTCGGTAAACTTGATACGCTTATTATCGATGAAGCGAGTATGGTCCGGCCAGATGTGCTGGATTATGTGGATCGAAAACTGAGGCTCTACAGAATGAATGAACTTCCATTTGGCGGTATTCAAATCGTGCTGTTTGGAGACTTGTTCCAGTTACCTCCGGTTATAAAGAAAAACGAGGAAATCATTCTTCGACAGTGGTATCGTGGAAACTACTTCTTCTATTCTCATGCACTTAGAGAAGTAGGTTTTCAAATTGTTGAACTCACTAAAGTATTTCGTCAGAAAGATGAACGATTTGTTAATATGCTAAATCGCATACGAGAATATCAACTTCTTCCGATGGACATTGATGATTTGAGCGAACTGCGGGACAATCGAGAGAGCAAAGACTTCAATACGCAAGCTATTCATATTTGCTCATTACGCCGCGATGCCGATAAAATCAATAGTCAAATGATAGGAGAAACGACACATTCATTTACAGCAGAGTTCAAGGATGCTTTCAATCCTAAAAATGCGCCTTGTGATTTGGATTTGAAGCTACGTGTTGGTGCTCGCGTAATGACTTTAGTAAACGATAACAGACAGGGGTTCTATAATGGTTCTATGGGCACTGTAACTGATATTAGTGCTACTAAAATTGGAGTGATGTTGGATGCCGGCAATCAAGTAATCATTGAGCCTTTCACGTGGGTTGACCGAGAATATAAAGTTAATGGCAATGAGATTGAAACAATTGAGAAAGGAAGTTGCAGACAATTCCCACTTACTTTGGGATGGGCAATCACAATTCATAAAAGTCAAGGGCTGACCTTTGACAACGTGGTTATACATTGCCCCTATGCGTTTGCCCCTGGAATGTTATATGTAGCATTGAGCCGATGTACTTCGATGAAAGGAATCGTAACGGATTTTTTCATTAACAAAAGAGCCATTATTAAGGATAAAGAGCTCATCGCTTTTAACCACATCTGCCGGAATAACGGTAATAAGTTTAATCTTGACGTATATCGCGCCATTTGCAAAAGTTTGAGCTATGAGGGTAACTAAAATACAAGAACATCATACGAAACATCCAGTCAAAGTACTGGATTGTTTCGTTGACTCCGGCTATGTAAAAACAGAGCACGGTTCACTTCCTGACGTGGACAACGATTTCCAGTCAGACAAGCGTCAAGAAGTTAAGGAATACATAGAACGCCGTTACAATCACGATGGTAAGCAGCGCGTGTTTTCTGCCGGTACATTTACCACTCTAAAAGCCAAGGCGGTTATTAAGGATGTGGCTCGTACAATGCGCATCAGCCCTTCTTTGGTAAATTATCTAACGGCTATTATAGAGGATGATGGTGCCGATTATACAGAAATCTTCAAACTTGCGGCTTCTAACCGAAAGATTGCCAAATTTATCCATGACTATCCGCAACTATTTGAAGACATACGTACTCTCATGTTTCAACCTCGCTCCAGTTCGGTCCATGCTTCAGCATTACTTGTAACTCCGGACGATATGGACGGCGAAGATGTGGAGTGTTTTGACTTTGTGCCTATTAAAAAGGTTGACGACATCCTTGTAAGTGAGAATAGCGGTTACGACCTCGATGAACTGGGCTTGCTCAAAAACGACTGTCTGGCAACTAAGGAGCTTTCCAAACTTCACCAGACTTTTGATCTAATCAATGAGCATTATGGTGCCGGCCTTACAATGGAGGGGGTAGTGGAAAGTGACTTGGCTAATGAACGTGCATACGAATTGTTACGCCAAGGTTGCACGCAGAATGTATTCCAGCTTTCATCACGAGGCATGACGAAATTTTTGGTTGAGATGCAACCCACTTGTATTCACGATTTAATTGCGGCCAACGCTTTGTTTCGTCCGGCAACATTGGAAAATGGTTCAACAGAGGCTTATGTTGACAGAAAAAAAGGACTGGTGGCGCCAACGTATCTTTGGGGTACTTATAACGCCCTGAATGACACATTCGGGTTGATTACTTACCAAGAACAAGTTGCCCAAATTGCTCGTGAAGTCGGCGGCTTCTCGTTAGGCGAAGGTGTGAAACTCGTAAAGTTTATCTCAAAAAAGAAGGCTGAGAAGATTCAAACCATGCGTGAGAAATTCTTGAAAGGAGCAAAAGAGAACGGCTGTCCGATAGAAGATGCCATTGCTATTTGGCAACAGATTGAAGCGTGCGGTTCTTACCTCTTTAATAAATCCCACGCAACTGCCTATGCTGTTACCTCATATATCGGTGCTTTTCTGAAAGCACAATATCCAACAGCGTTTTATACGGTCGCACTGGAATGGGCTGATGACAAAGAGCTTATTCCTATCATGTCTGAAATGGAGGCTTGCAGCAACGCTAAGGTAGTGTCTCCAGACATCAATAAGAGTGCGATGAGTTTCTATACGGACTATGAAACCAATCAGATATTCTGGTCGCTTTCTCGTATTAAAATGGTCGGCACAAAAGCGGTTGATTGGATTATCAACGAGCGCAACAAAAATGGTGAGTTTACCAGTATTAACAACTTCATTGAGCGCATATTCAAGTATAAACTCAAAAAATATCAATACTGGGATGATCCAGATAATGAAGATGAGGTACAACGATGCCCGGTCAATGCCCGTCATGTCCTCAACCTTATCCTTGCTGGATGCTTTGACAAGATAGAAAACGCACTATCGGTAGTTGAAAGATATGCAATTGTGGAGAAGGCTGCGGAAACCCTTGGGTTTGAAATCAAACAAAAAGATTTCCCAGATGACTTACGCAACAAGCACTATTTCTGGTCTCAGCAACAAATTAAAGTGTCCGGTCTCGGAGCCATTGACTATAAACGAATCTACGACAACAGCGCGATTAAAGAGCAGATTCGTGGTCGAGCAGCATACACTACGCTTAAAGACTCCTTGAGTGAGGATAAAGATGGTAGAAAGGCCGCTATTGCCGCTACCATAGTAGAAATGGAGGAAAAGAAGTTCACCAGTAAGAAAACTGGGGAGCAAGAGGTATTCTGCAAAGTCACCCTTCAGCAGAATAACGATATGGCAGAATTGGTGATATGGCCTGAAGAGTATCGTAATGCTCGTGCCTTACTCATTGGTGCCAAGAACAAATTGATAATCTGTATGGCTACCGTGAAATACAGTGACTACGTTGGCCATAATAATCTCCAACTCACTCGTAACAATTTTATTGAGATAATATGAAACCGTTGATTATTTGTATTGTAGGAGCATCTGGAAGTGGTAAAACAACCGCTTCCATGATTCTCCAACAGCAGTTGGGATGGACTGCTATTGTGTCTTATACGACACGCCCTATGCGTAAAGGAGAGGTAAATGGAAGAGACCATTGGTTTGTTAAACCAGACCAAGTACCTCCTCAAAGCCGAATGTGTGCTTACACAAAATTCGGAGGTAATGAATACTGGACGGAGTGGAATCAATTCCTTACGCTCTTTCCCAGTGTGTATGTAATTGATGAAAAGGGACTCGTAAATTTACAGAGTAAAGAATCTACCCCTTTCCCATTTTCTCTGGTGACAATCAAGATTAAGCGAGATAATTTGAAAGACATTGACGATAAGCGTAAAGCGCGAGACAATGACCGTATCAACATCCCAGACGAACTATATGATTATGTCATCAATAACAATGGCTCGATTGAAAATCTTCGCGCCACTCTTTATTTAACAGCACAGTGTATAATTCAAAAACATCAATAATATGGCAGCACCTAAAGAAGAATCCCCGGTATTGGTAGCGTTTACTCTGGACTTTGAGACCGGCGGTTTGAAATGTCAGACATCGGCTTGTACTCAGATAGCGGTACATGCCACTCGACTCGATACTTTTGAAAAGATTGGCACATATCAAAGCTACATTGCCCCTTATAACCGTAAGGAAATAGCCGGCGCCACCAAAAAACGCAAAACATTGAAGTCAAAATATGACAATGATGATGCGGTGTCAATGGACTATGAGGCAAGAGCGTTGGAATATTCAGCTATCACTATGGATATGCTGGAGTCCTATGGCAAACCCATTGAAATAGTGGCACAGGAAGTCCTTCAGTTTATGATAGACAATACGCCTAAGTGTCCTAAAAACATGAAACCATTTTTGATAGGACAGCATATCGCATTTGATGAGGGGTTCCTTTGCCAAATGTTCGAGTACGCTGGCCTTATGAATGAACTGAAAAAGGTTCTCCGGGGAGATGAGGATTTCTACGGGAACTGGCATCCGCTCTATGTAGATACGATTGTACTTGGGCAGCTTGCGCTATGCCATTTGCCTAATGTCAACTCATACAAATTGGAAATCATGTGTGAAAATCTGGGAATTGAGTTGGATGATGCCCATGATGCAGACGCAGATGTTTCGGCTACTACCAATGTCGCCGCCGTTCTCACTCAGCGTATGAGAAGTATAGGTGGCGAATACGAAGGTGAAGAACTTGCAATTTCAAAGGCCGAAAAATCACGCAAACACTTCAAAATATAATAAACTATGTCAGAACAGAAACAAGAAGGGGCATATTCCCACATTGATGAACCTGTAGTACAGTTCAAAGTTAATTCCGATCGCATTATTCGTGAAGTCATAAATGCAGATACCAAACAAGTACTTGTTCATATCTCCGGTTATGACCTTCAGATTAACTTTAACATGCAGTATTTGAAGTCTATAGAAGATGTTGAAGCCGCTTGCAGCGGTATCTCGCAGTTGTTCAGAGACATCATCATGGAAAAATTGCTGGAAGGGAATAAACCGGCAGAGTAGAAAACGACTATTCGTTAATGAGTATGGGTTATCACAACGATAGCCCAGCATTAACGAATTATCGTGAACATGGAAAATAAAAATATCCTTACAGACCAAGAGATACTTTTCTGTGACCTCTATGCAAATGGAGAAGCGCCTTATGGTGGTAATGCGGCAAAGTGCTATCAGGAAGTATTTGGCGATAGAACACATCGTGCAAAAGGTCTTGCCATTCGTATGTTAGCTCGTCCTGAGATTCAAGAATACTTGAAGTCTCTTGATGAGCTTCCGTATGAAGAGGCTAAATATATGAAAACATTCTTGCGCGAGAACCTTGTAAGCATCATCAAAGAATGTGCAAGTGCTGAATATAGAGACCGAAAAGGTACATTACAATCCCCAGCCGCCCTTCGTAGCGTAGCGGTCAATGCCTCCAAAGCATTGATGGATTTGTACCCTGTCAAAGAAGCTCATGTTAGTAAAATCAATATCGATGGTGCTGGAGAAGGTGGCATCACTTTCAACGTAATTATGCCAGAACAAACCGAAACAAAATGATGACGATAGTGGAATACTTACCTTCAATTATCAGTGCAATAGGCACAATTATCGCGGCATGGTTCGCTTACAATCAGTACAGCAAAAACAAGCTGACGGACTTGAAGATTGAAAAGTTCAAACGTGACGAAGAAGCCAAGAGTCACAGGCGTGCAGACAATTCATCAATTGTTTTTGGCGAATTGTGGACTGTGCTTCACGAGTTGAACGCAGACCGGGTGTATATCGTCCAGCCACACCCCCTCGGCAATGAAAGTTTGCTGTCGATTTACTATGAAGTCAAGAGAAAAGGCATTGAGCCTATGAAGCCTCATGTTCAGGACTTGCATATATCAGAAGTCGCAAAATTCAGTAGCGATTTGGTGAAGAATCTGTTTATGTATATCACGGACATTGACAAAGAGGTAAACGACAAATGCGCTCAGTCTATTCTTTCCAGCTACGGTTGCCAAGCAGCCATTGTTAAACGCCTCAATGACAATCGCTATGATTGGATTGGCAGTATCTTTTGCGAGTTTACACACCCCATTGATGTGCCAGAGGAAGAGGCACGAGAGATTATGCACGAGGCAGCAAAGAACATTCAATATCTTTTGCCAGAAATAAGATAATCTAACTGTTGATTAGTATGAAACTTGGGGATAAAATTATAGTTCTTCCATCCTGTGCTTTATCAGAGATGAGATTGGAGTCTCTTATAGGATTGACTGCGACAATCGTTGAAGTAAACGAAATTTCTGGTAGCATTAGGGGTTGCTGGGTGGAGCTTCCAGGCAAATATCTGGGAGAACGAGAATGGTATATCCCTTATAATTCGATAGGTGTATGAAGATAAATTCATTTTGGAGCGGTTGCCTAACCATCTTAGCGGTGGTGTTTGGCGCCGCTTTACTTTATCACGGTTGCCAAAGAAACCGTGTAGTGGCAAACACAGAAAAGGAAACCGAAATAGTATATGACACTATCCCGGTTTTCATAGATACGCCTATACCGAGAGACAGTATTGTTCTTAGGTATAAGGTCATTTCTGTGCCGGTGTATGACACAATTAAAACATCTCATGCTGACACGCTTTCTTCTGACAGTGTATCTGTCGTTTTGCCGATTACCCAGAAACATTATAGTGATTCCACTTATGAGGCTTGGGTAAGCGGATATGAGCCGGCTTTGGATAGTATTCGGATATTTCAACCGATAACTACTATCACTAATACTATAACCAATACTGAAATTAGATACAAACCAAAGCATTGGGGGCTGGGAGTACAAGTCGGCATTGGAGTTACCCCCAGTAAAATAGAGCCTTACATTGGAATTGGTGTTACCTACAATATATTTTCTTGGTAAATATCACCCAATTCTACTTCCTAAAGGCTATTCTTAATAAAAGAATTTCAAGCACATGAAAAAAATTATTGAACTATATGGCAATGGACATGGGGTCAACACTCCTGGCAAATGTTCTCCAGACCAGCGCCTACGCGAATATAAAAAAGCGCGTGAACTTGTGCGTGATATTGTAGCCAAGCGCAGAGCAATGGGCTACGATGCTCGTATTCTGGTGCCTGAAGACACAGATGTATCATTGACAGAAAGATGTAGGCGTGTTAATACCATTTGCAATCAATATGGCAAAGACAATGTGATTTTTGTTTCGGTACATTGCAATGCAGCCGGTGCCGATGGCAAATGGAAAACAGCCGGTGGATGGTGTATCTACACTTCACCAGGACAAACTAAATCCGATATACTGGCGACATCTATCTGGAACGCCGCACAGGATTCACTCAAACCCTACATCCAGCGTTTCCCGACGCTTAAAGCACAAGGGGCATACGATAAACGTCAGGTGCCTATCCGTGCTGATTGGAGTGACGGAGACCCTGATTATGAGGCACGATTTGCGGTACTGACCGGTACAAAATGTGCAGCGGTACTTACTGAATCGATGTTCCAGGACAACAAGGCTGATGTCGATTTCCTCTTGTCGGCAGAAGGTCATAACGCTATCGTGGATCTTCACGTAAAAGGCGTTGACAACTATGTAAAATCACTTTAATATATATAATATATGGAATTGCATATTATTGACAGAATCGCCATCCCTTCAATTCTTCCGGCAGAAAACTCCTTCATGGACTACAACCTGAAGCGCTCAATCATCAAGAAGGTTGGCCTCAACAAAGAAGATGTTGAGAAGTACAACATTAAGGAAGACACCGAAAACAAGCGTACCACATGGGACATCAACGCCGACCGCGAAAACCCTCATGTGGTGGATTTCACGGAACAAGAGTTGGCTTACTTGAAGAGTGCATGTGAAAAGCTCTCCGACACTCCAGCCCCAGACTATCTTTGGGACACTGTAGAAAAAATCTACGCAGCTGCTCAGGCTACTGCATAATTTTCTTGATTCCTTTATATCCATAACACCCCGGAGCGCATCTGATGAGAATCAGGTGCGCTCCATTTATAAACGATAATTTTTAACTCCTTGAAGATTGTCTATGCCTATTCTTTATAAATGATAATTGTTTATGAAGAAAGAAATTGACAACAAGACCCGTGGAAAGGCTATCGGGTTCCTGATTTGGTTCAGAAACCAATACAAACTATGGACCAATGACACCTATTATAAAATCGCAGAGAAATACGGCCAATGCAATTATGGCACATGCCGTAATCTTTTGATGGAACTGGTACAGGCCGGTTATCTCACTGTTTGGAATGATGGAATCCACAAACGCCGTTTCTATATAGACCAGAAGAAATACAATGAATTAGTGTCACCTTTCATCTACCAGAAGAATGATTCCAGGACTGAAAGCACCCAGCAATCTGAAGATTGATTTTGCTCCTTCGGCAAGACAGTATGAAGTCTGGAAGAATCTTCAGCCGGAGTGTCCCTTGTGCGGCGGTAATGTCGTACAGGTGCAGAATGGCGTGGACCGTAATGGCAACCCGACTTACACTTCAGTTTGCGAGCACTGCGGAAATGACAATATCCCTCAGATAATTCTTGGTGGAGGTGCCGCCGGTGGTGGTAAATCGTATCTTGGAAGTTGCTGGCTCATTTCCAGTTGTCTTAGATGGCCGGATATGCGCATGGTCGTTGCTCGTAAAACGCTTAAAAGCCTACGTGAATCCACATGGAACACCATTCAGAGTGTAGCTAAATCTTGGGGTCTTGAAGAGCAGGTACACTTCAAAATAAACAATCTTTCAGGAGAAATGATATTTTGGAACGGCTCCAAAATCATTATGAAAGAAATGGCTTACAGCCCCAGTGACCCTGACTATCTCCGCTTTGGTTCCAGTGAGTTTTCTGGTGGGTTTATAGACGAGGTAGGTGAAGTGGATCAACGGGGTGTCGATGTCCTATTCTCTCGTCTTCGTTGGAAAGTAGCAGAAACGACAAAGGTTCCCAAACTTTTTATGTCCACCAACCCGTGCTTAGGGTGGGTGCGTGACCGCTTTGTTCTTGACGAGAACTTAGAGCCTGTTGTATGCCGCCCAAATGAGATGTATATACCTTTCAGCGTTTATGACAATCCTGACAAGAACTTCGTGAACGCTTATGTATCGGCGCTGTACAAGATTTCAGACCCCAGTGTACGTGAACGCCTTCTTTTTGGTAACTGGTTGTATGTGGACATAAATGACGCTGCTTGCTATTGGAAATTTGACGGAGCTAAGCATCTCGTCGATGGATTAAAAGATTCCAAGTATGACCCACTGAAGCCGTTGATTCTCAGTTTTGACTTCAACGTGGCTCCATATATGAGTTGCTTGATGGCTCAGATAGATTATGAGAACAAGATTGTATATATATTGGAGGAAGTTCTTGGGAAACCGGAAAATAAAGAGAACAATACCCCCAAGTTTGCTGAAAAGATAAAAAGACTGTTGCTGGGGATGGGACATACCGGTGGTGTGGTTGTTACCGGCGACCCTGCCGGATTGTCCAGAACCACAACTACCGAAGATGGCGTTAATAACTACACCATCCTGCTTTCGGTTCTTAAAAACCCACAACTCCGGCCAAGAAAGAAACTTCTCAGCAAGCAACCATCTCAAATCACCCGTTTGGAATTTGTCAACAATATCTTTGAAGGTTATGACGGTTGGACTATTCAGATTGACCTTAAGTGTCGCAAGTTGATAGAGGACTTGATTAACCAACGCAAGGAGATGGATGGCTCAAAATCCAAGGCAAAAGTCATGGATGCCAAGCTCGGTATAAAAGTGGAGAAATACGGCCACTTTTCTGACACCTTTGACTACCTCCTGGTACTATTCTTAAATGAACCCTGGAAGAAGTTCAACGCCACGGGAAGTTCAGGAATTGTCACTTTCACTGGCACGCCAATCTACGGTTCTTTTGAATATTAAACGTATTGATTATGTATCAGAGATTTCTCAATAACGAAGATTACATGAGCCAGATTTCGGACGAACTGTTCAACCAGCTTATCCGAGGTCAGCAGATTCGTGTAAACCAGGCAGAGGAAGCCGCAGAAGCCTCCATCGTGGAATATCTTACCGATAACTATGAGGTGGAAAAAGCACTGGAGGTGGGCAAGAACCTAAGAGAGTACAATCCCCGCATCACTTACCCGGTCGGCGTGCATTTCTACCATGAGGGCAAGATTGTAGAGGCCATGCGTTCAATCAACGGAATAAAGGCACCGGCCACAGTGGAGTATTGGCGCGAGTGTGAGGATGTGGACAAGATAGACCGAGAAACAATTATGGCCTACTCCCAGCTTCTCAACTACCACCCCGGCGACCTTGTGTATTTCTCAGGTTCGGTTTACGAGTGCTTGGAACACAATGGATTTGATTATGCGGACATTCGCATACCCGGCATTAACGCATGGGAACAGGTTCAGACTTCTCCCTGGGAGCCCAACGTGGAATATGAACCGTGGGCTGTCGTCGAATGGGACAGCCAGTTCTTCGCACTTCTCAATACGGATGAAATCGACCTGACCGTAAACCCGATGGAATCCGACAACTGGGGGCTCATCGGAGAATATGACCCTGAATATGCTTACGAGTTCAAGGACACTGAGTATGTGGTATTTGACAGCAAGGTTTGGATTCCTACCATGCTGCCGACTGCTGACACGCTTAAAGAGGGATATAACTTCCGTTATCACGACCCTCGCAATCCCAATATCAAGAAACACATGATTAAGATTGCGTTGTACGAACTGCACAAGCTAATATCGCCAAACAACGTCAGCACGGCCCGTATAACGGATTACGAGGCGACTATGCAGTGGCTGCATGATGCCAACCGATGCAAAATCAATCCTCAGATCCAACGCAAGCTGGACGAGGAGAAGAAACCGGTCAGTGAGATTGCGATGGCCACATTCCAGCGCGACTATGACCCATACAAAAATCCGTGGCAGATATAGTGCGACCGCCTGGAACAACCCCGACAAGGTGCGAACCCCAGCCATCACGGTTGGGGTTCGTTTTTATTATACCACCAGTTTCGGTGGTATATAAATTTGGCATAATTCTCTGAATAAATGACAGATATGTATATTGTCATGTACAGTACACTCTCTGAAAATTTCCTGTTAGGTTGAATTTTCTCATATTATTTGTGTAATGTGCTCATTAAAAACACATTGAAAATGTTTTGTGGGTTCAGAAATATATTATACCTTTGCAGTCAGATAAACTGAGGTTGCAATCGGAACGATGTACTGAAAGTGTACATCCAACGTATCTCACTTTCTGTACGATTCTGTATATCAACAAGATAAGAGAATTAAACGTGGTTGCCTGGTGGCACCAC